>Ga0209810_1000117_pt1 | contig 239405 bp, 201 predicted proteins | sample Coa_R1_7_FD_187159 | JGI IMG/M metagenome (GOLD analysis project Ga0209810, IMG submission 187159) | Surface soil microbial communities from Centralia Pennsylvania, which are recovering from an underground coalmine fire - Coalmine... | ecosystem: Environmental > Terrestrial > Soil >...
GCCTCCAGTTCCCGTACCGCCGCCACTTTAAATTCTTTGCTGATGATCCTTCGTCGAGACCTGCTCACGGTTCCTCCACACTACTCCCATTGCTTCACCGTGTGTCTCACTTTTGGGGTTCACTCCAGCTGAGTGCTGAATGCTGAGTGCTGAGTGCTGAATGCCCACTGCCTTGCAATGCCCAAACTGCTGCAGCTACAAGATTTCCACATCCGGCAGCTCTCGAATTTTCCCAACACTACTCTGCGTTTTGGCATTCTAAGAGTGCATGCGGTTTCGAGGATGCTCCAACAAGTTGCTCAGGCTCCTCGATACCGCCATAGGTACCCTGCTTTGCGCGTCGGTGGCTTTGATACTGGCCTTGGTCTTCAATCAGACGCGTCTTGAGTTTCCCCTCCCCCTAATATGCCTTGCAGTCGTGCTCTCAGTAGCAGCTCGCTTCGGAGTTGCTACTGGAGTGCTCGGCAGCATCGTTTCAGCGTTTCTTTTTGCGTACTTCGTCTATTCGCCCGAGGGATCGTTCCGCATCGCTAGTCCCGATGCCAGGGCAAACGTGTCGTGGCTGCTTCTCGGCGGAATCTCGTTGAGCTTCCTCTTCACGCCGCGGCGCGGGACAGCCGAGCAGCAGCAAGAGAATAGCCAAAAGACTACTAGTAGCGGAATCCTCCCGCCCAGCCATCATCCAGAGCGCTAAGGCCATTCTGAGATCCCCAGACCGGAGCGGGTTCCGGCTCGAGCCGCGAATCCGCTGTCAATGACTTCTGCAGCTCGCTGGGGCTCTCCAGGAGCGTGGATCCTCGGGAAGGATTGAAGCGTCCATCAGCCACATAGGCAACGGCCACACTGCTGCCAATGAATGGGTGCAGCAGAAGCAATGGCACTGCGTATTTCTTTGATCGCACAACCGACTCGAGCACGCCGTGGACATTCTCACTGCGTGGGATTGAACCGGGCACTTGGGGAATGACGAATTTCGAAATCTCCAGGTTCGAGTGCTTTCGGCTGTAATGCACCAGGGTCTTTGCCATCTGCTTGGGCGTGCTGATGCCAAGGTCGGCGATGAGATTGCGATGCAGCGCGTGCGGATAATAAAAGTTGATGATGTGGCGCGAAAAGTCGGCGCAATTATGGAACAGCAAATTGAACTGGGTTTCGTTGGGGCGTGAGTTGAGCTGCTCCATCAACTCGGTGTCCTTATCGCGCGAGGTTTCAATTTGAAACACGTAGATTCGGCGGATGAAGGCCGCACCAACAAGCTCCTCCCAACTTCCATTTGGCGTTGCCCCATTTGGGCCATCGGGAACGATGGCTTGGAGATGGGTGCGGCGGTAAGTGTCTCGCAATCGTTCGATCGTCGGCGCATCCGCGTTAGCAGGCAGCTGATCCGGCTCTTCTACCGCATACAGATAAGGAATCAGTGGGATCGCGATCCAGTCATATCCACCGATAGCGCGATAGCGGCTGATGACAACGCCGTCCTCACCGGGCAGGCAAGCTCGCAATCGTATGGGCGACTCGGCGCAAATGTTCGAAAAGTAAATGGCCGCATGCCCAGTTGGGTTCATGTGGCCAAAGGCGCCATACGGCTCTTCGACCAACAGCGCGACGCTGGCATGCAAAGCGGAGGCCGTCGCTAGAAACAGCAGAATCAGAAAGGGCTTCAGAAGTCGCATCTTGGTATTTAGGCCAAACTACGAATACAGCACATTTCCACTGCTATTTGCTGGAAGTAAGAACCCGCAGCTCACTCCAGAGTTGCTCATTAACCGATTCAACGTCAATTCTGAGCTTACTCTTTGTGTGTCCGGAAGCTGGTATCCGGCAGGTGCTCTGGGGTGCAACTCGGGGTAGAGCGGGTAATTCCAACAGAGAAAGCTGTTGGAGTACATCCGATGCACAGCAATGCTTTGCCGCGTCTATTTCTCTTAGCGGCGAGTCTTCTTATCTCCGTGGCGCTCCTGTTTCTGGGCTGTGGAGGAACTTCTTCTGGAGGGTCCTCTTCCGTAGGTAACACCAACGGGAACTCGGGAAATCCGTCATCCGGAGGCGGGCCAACTCCGGGACCGGGCACGTCGGTCAGCATTCTTACTCACCACTACGATGCTGCACGAACCGGCGCAAATGTTAGCGAAACCGTGCTCGCTCCGGCAAACGTTAATTCCAATCAATTTGGAAAATTGTTTTCATTTCCCGTCGATGGACAGATGTACGCGCAGCCGCTCTATCTCGCAGGAGTAGCGATTCCCGGAAAGGGAACCCACAATGTGATCTATGCTGCCACCGAGCATGATACCGTCTATGCCTTCGATGCGGATGGCGGTTCGTCAACGCCTTTATGGCAGCGCAATTTTCTGAATCCCGGGGCAGGCGTCACGACCGTTTCCGACGATGATTTCCCCGAGCTTTACGAGGACATCGCTCCCGAAATCGGAATTACCGGCACTCCGGTGATTGATCCGTCGAGTGGCACGCTGTACGTCGTTGCCAAGACCAAAGAGAACGGCGTCTTCTTTCAGCGACTGCATGCGCTGGATATCGCCAGTGGCGCTGAGAAGTTCGGCGGGCCCGTGACGATTCAGGCCTCTGCGCCGGGAGCTGGCGTCAGGAATGACGGAAATGGGAATGTCGTCTTCGATCCGCTCATTAATCTGCAGCGCGCCGGCCTGCTTCTGGTGGGCGGCACGGTTTATGTCGCTTTCGGCTCCCACGGAGACTTTGATCCTTTCAACGGCTGGATTCTCGGATATGACGCGCATACTTTGAAACAGGTGCTCGCGTATGCTCCCGACGCCGATGGATCGGGAGGAAGCGTTTGGCAATCTGGTGGCGGACCCGCCGCAGATGCCGCCGGCAACATCTACCTTGCGGTGGCGAATGGCGACTTCGATGTTCCCGGCGGTGGACGCGACTACGGCGACAGTGCGCTGAAGCTCCAGCCCGCGGGAGGCACCTTCAACATTCTCGATTACTTCACGCCCTTCGATCAGCAAACGCTTGCCGATTTGGATCACGACCTCGGATCAGGTGGAGTGGTGCTGCTGCCGGATGAGCCGGGCAGTCCGAATCATCTGCTGCTGGCCAGCAACAAAGAAGGAAAGCTGTACGTCATCAATCGTGACAACATGGGCCATTTCAACCCAGCGAATGATAGCCAGATCCCGCAGACCCTTCCATTCGCCGGCGGAATCTTCAGCACACCGGCAGTGTGGCAAAACAGGGTGTACGTGAGCGCGGTGAGCGACAGCCTGAAGTGCTACACCGTAAACGCCGGGCAACTCACACTTTCTTCCGATACAGGACAAGTGCTCGGATATCCGGGCAGCACGCCGGTTGTTTCCGCAAATGGGACTTCGAACGGAATCGTCTGGACGCTCCAGGTCGATCACCAGCTCAGCGACGCGGCCGTACTGCACGCCTATGATGCCACTGATCTTTCCCACGAGCTCTACAACAGCCTGCAGGCCGGAGATCGCGATACGGCGGGATCTTCCGTGAAGTTCACGGTCCCGGTTGTAGTAAACGGCAAGGTCTATGTCGGCGGAGGCGATCAGCTCACCGTGTATGGATTACTGGGGAAGTGAGTGTGCCTCCTGCACGCTCGAGCGCCTTCACCCCCTCAATTCGCTTGTGGCTCCAGGTTCTGTGCGTCGGTCACGTTCGATGGAGAATCGGCGAACGACTTTTCCGGCGCGAAGGCTACTTTTTCGTATTTCTTGCCTACTTTGCGGATCGCGTCGTGCCAGCCGTCGTCCCAATTGATGCGCGCTTCGTTGCCGACGACGGTCCAGGTGCCGTGTTCGACTCCCATCGTCTTTTTAGCTTCGCCACTCGGATCGAGCGTGATGTAAAAGTGTCCACCCATGCCGTCGCCGACCCGCCATTTGCCTAGGAAGTTTCCGCGTCCGAGAGCGGCTGAGGCCTCGGGAGTCTTAAATTCGATGCGCGCAATGTCTGACATCGAAAAGGTCTGTTGATGGCCGTCTTTGAAGACGATGACCAGCGAGTTCTGATCGGCCACGGCGGCGGTGGCGATAAGGGTGAGCGGAATCAGGGCAGCGCAAATCCTGATGAATCGCATATGCGTCTCCTGCACCTTCCAGGTGGAACGGTTCTGGGTGCGTGAGGAGAATACGCTCGCTGAGCGGGAATGTTCCTGAAAAAAGTATTGGCCGTCCGCCCTCGGCTTAGCGAGGTCAAGCCCGAAGAAGCTGCACGGTAGCAGATTCCAGGACTACACAGTCACAATTTGTGACAAACAATCCCTGCTCCTTCCCTGTTCGCTTTCGCCGATCTGGCAGCATCGGTTACAAGCCTCCTCATTTCAATGCTGTACGAGCGATTCCCTACATTCCCTGTTATTTCCTGGTGAAAATGAAAATTCGCGAATTCTGGGCATAAATCGCAGATTTTTCGTGCTCGATTTTTCAATTCGCTGCTTATTTCGCTGTTATTTCGAAACGGGCGGGAGGGTTTGCTCTCAGGCTCAACTACGTCAGACATTGTGCAACGTAGAACCTATTAGTCACCTTTTGAAGAGAGGAATTGAACTCCGCAAAACTCACGGCTTTCAAAAATCTAAGCATTTCCTCTTAAAAACTGCACATCATCTGCTGCAATTCCTCGCTGTGAGTGACGTTTCAGGTTCCTTCTGAAGGTAGCGAGCACTTTAGTCATCTACATTTCCCGCGCTAACAGTGGCAAATTCAGCACTTGCAAACCCAGCACATCTCGATAGCCACCGAGGGAAGAATGAAATTCCAACTTAACAAGAGATTTTTACCCACAGTGTGGGCTCTCGGGGTAGTGACCCTACTCGCAGTGAGCTCGCTCTATGCCGCACAACCGACGATCGGACCTGAAGGTGGCGATGTTCGCACCTTTGCTTACGATCCTCAGAACCCGGACCACATTCTGCTCAGCACCAGCACTGGTCAGATGTATTCGTCCAACGATAACGGAAAGACCTGGTCGCGTTTTGCTCGCATTGGCGAGAGCAGCGACTACGTTCTTGATCACATCTATTTTCATCCCAGCGATTCGCGCATCATCTACGTTGCTGCATGGAGCGTCAACGGCGAGAACGGCGAACTGTTCCGCAGCGAAGATGGTGGACGTAGCTGGCAGTCGCTCCGGCAGATGAAGGGCAAGTCGATTCGCTCACTGGCAATCGCTCCCTCGAATCCGCAAATGCTCGTTGCCGGCACGCTCGACGGCGTGTATCGCTCGAACGACGGCGGACGCAACTGGGCTCGCATCTCGACTGAGCAGATTCATAACGTTCAGTCGCTCGCGATCGATCCGAAAGACTCCAACGTAATCTATGCCGGAACCTGGCGCCTGGCCTTCAAGACCAGCGACGGCGGCGAGAGCTGGACCAAGCTCGCCAAGGGCATGGACGAAGATTCCGACGTCTTCTCGATCGCCATCGATCCGAAGACCCCGGCCACGGTTTACGCCAGCGCCTGCACCGGCGTGTACAAGAGCGTGAACGGCGGACAGCTCTTCAAGAAAGTGGAAGCGATTCCGGTGAACTCGCGCCGCGTGCGCGTGATCAAGGAAGATCCGAGCAACCGCAGCGTGATTTACGCGGGCAGCACCACTGGCCTGTGGAAAAGCGTAAACAGCGGATTGACCTGGCGTCGCGTCTCGGCTGCGAATTTGATCATCAATGACGTGATGGTCGATCCGCGCAATCCGAAGCGCGTCCTTCTCGCCACCGATCGCAGCGGCGTAATGGCCAGCAACGACGGCGGACTCACCTTCTCGTCTTCCAATAACGGCTTCGCGCATCACGAGATTGCCGCGGTGCTCGTTGATAAGTCCCAGAATGACACGATGTATGCCGGCGTTGTGAACGACAAGTCGTTCGGCGGCGCCTTCATGTCGGTGGACAACGGTTCGCACTGGTCACAGCTCAGCCGCGGACTCAACGGCAGCGACGTCTTCGCGCTCGCGCAGGACGGCAACGGCCAGCTCGTCGCCGGAACCAATACGGGAATCTATCGCATGGATCCTGCAACCCGCACATGGACGAATGTCTTCATGACGGCTGCATGGCGTCCGTACGTGACCGATCTCCGCATCGATGGCGAGAACTGGTTTGCCGGTTCTACTTCGGGACTCCTCTACTCGCATGACAACGGACGCTCGTGGCAGGTTCAGCGCAACACTGGCAAAGAACCGATCGCGATCGTTCGCAGCAGCGCGAACCGCGTTGCCGCAGCCGGATATCGCACGATCATGACATCGAGCGACGGTCGCAGCTTCGCTCAGATGCCAGCGCCTTCTGTCTCCGTAATCACGGGAATGATCCTCGATCAGGATTCAGCTCTCTGGGTCTCGTCGCCCGAAGGTCTGTTCCGTGAGAAGTCGGTGGGCGGATGGGAGTCGGTGAAGACCAACCTGCCTGACCGCAGCGTCAAGGCTCTCACCTACGACCAGCGCACGCGTCGCATGTACGCAGTCGTGGATGCGTCGAACGAAGTGTTCGCCAGCAACGACGGCCGCAACTGGACGTCGGTGTACGAGAGCGGATATCAGGTGCACGAGCTCGTGCCTGCCGGCAACAACCTGCTGGTTGTCACGAAGTACGACGGCATCATCAATTCCGACGCCAGCGACCTCAACGCCAAGCTGAGCGCCAACATCACCAAGTAAGACTGCTGAATCAACACCCAAAAGGCGGGACCTGCGAAGGTCTCGCCTTTTTTCTTGCCCAGTTCCGCAGCAAAATCCAGAATACAAATTGAAAAATCGCGCGAGAGATCCTCTTTTCGCGCTGAGACTGTCGCGTAGCTGAGACTGTCGCGGCAATTGAGAATACGACGGAGAGATATTTTCTGATGAAGACAATCGATCGGCTGTTCGGATGCCTGATGATTTTGGGTGGAATCGGTCACGGCGTAGGCTCGTACCAGTTTTACAAATCGCAACCGATGAACCTGCTGTGGGCGCTTTCGTTCTCTTTTGCAGCGTTTCTGCTCGCAGCATTGAATCTGCTGCGTTCAGGGAGATCCGCTGACCGGCCCCTCGCGTGGACCAGTTTTGTGGGATGTTTGATCTACTGTGCCTTCGCCGTAACGTTTGGCTGGCTGATTGGAAACATGCTGGACTTTCGCCCACTAGTGAATATCGTGGTTGCGCTGGTCCTCGCTGCCTTCAGTGTGCGGAGCGCAATGCGGCACGAAGCCTGAGTACCTCGGCGCGAACTTCGATGGCTTGCCTTTTTCTCCTTACTCAGGCTCCTCGATTGGTTCTTCCTGATAAATCCGGATGCGCTTTTGTTCGACGATCCACAATTTTCCTGCGAGAGATTCTCTTTCAAGACAGGCGGACAGAGTTCGCACGCAGCGAAGAAGATCGTCGCGGGATGGTCGCCGGGGCAGCCGCAAGATAGCTATGCCGGAGTAGCTGCTGGGTTGGAACTGCAAGGGATTGGCGAAATCGAGGTCGAGCGAAATTAAGCGCGATTCTCCCGACGGCAATGTTCGATTAGATGCGTATGCTCAGCTTGTTCGAGAGATTGGCTTTGGACCGTTTCAACATCATGCCCGGCACGAGAGAGAATTTCACGACCTCGCTGCCCCAGATTTTCGTCAAGCTTGAGCTTCATGCTCAAACTTCCAACGGCACATCGACGTAGCGTTCCCGCGACATTTCAGCTCCATATGCGATGCACGCCTGTATGTCTGCGGGTTCCAAGCCCGGATAATCCTCAAGCAGTTCCTGCTCCGTATTGCCTGAAGCCAAGAGGTCAAGAATTAGAGAGACCCAGATGCGATGCCCACGGATGCATGGTTTACCGAAGCAGCGGGCTGGATCGATCCAGATGCGCTGGAGCAACTCTTGGCGCGTCAATTGTTTCTTCTCGCTCATGGCTGTAGCGAAATTACACTAATCGTCGAGCGCTTGCCAATACAGTACATCCGAAGTATGCGGCCAGCGGTGCAGTTCACTGCGGCTGAAGATCGATTACCAACAGATTGATGACGTACTGATTCTTCGTCGCTTTCGCCAAATCGATATTGCGCAGCACGATCAGGTTCACATTCGTCCTGCTGCCGAGTGCGGCAAGTTGTTTGGCTGCCCTCGTTGCTTTGAGGCAGAGCGCCTGAAGCGGCTTTCCTACATCGGCACTTGTGAAGGTAAACGTTGCCGGATTGTTTGATGTAGGTTGCAAATCGATTGCGCTCACAGTGCCTGCAACGGAGACGTAGTTTTCGTCCTGTCCATCCATTCCAGTGAAGGTCAGAGTATCTTTCGACGAGTCGTACTGGACTTTGATTCTGTTGTCCTGATCATTCAGATTGTGCGGACTAGTCCAGGTATGGATGGAAGGCTGATCAGGGATGTCCACGTCAAAAGCTTGCATTTTGCCGTTAATTGCGACCGCACGCACTGGATGAATCTCGAAAATGTGCGCATCGTCGCTCGGCTGAAAGGGATGTTCAAACAGGCAGCGGAAGAATCCGCTGACGGTTAGCGATGCTCCAACGCTGCTTTGAAAAGTTGAGAGCCATGCCTTCGCATTCTGCAATTCGCACGGAACGTGCGGCTGAAGCTGCTTGACGCCGAGATCGAAGTGAATATCGCCGTCGCCCTCAAGCCTGTAAGCGCCGTTGTTGGCCGCGAGTCTAATCTGGCGCTTATTTGGGCTCGTCAGCCGTACAAGCTGTTTCTTCAGCAAAGTGCCGCTCACGGTGACATCTTGCAGACTCGCGAGCTGTGACGCGTTTGGGACAACGATCGTTTTTACCGTGCCGGTCCCAATTCGGTACGCGTTTACCAAGGTTGAAAGATTGCCCGCATCGAGGATCTTAGCTCTGAGTCCACCCGATTTTGGCTTGTTTGGCTTTGAAGCGTTTTTCGTGCTGGCTTTCGTGGTTGCCATCCTAATGTGCTCACGTAACCTGGCCGAAACAATCTATCGACATATGTTATTTAGCTGCACTGCCGGTGCAGGCGGCGACGGGAGGCTCAAGTGGCGCTCTATCGCAGCACCCTCCAGAGAATCGGTTCCAGCGGACAATCGCGGATCGATCGCAGCGCGATAGAACTCATCATGCTCGGCATCTTGCAAAGTGACGAATTGGAATCCTTTAGATCGGTATAGCTCAAGCAACTTCGGCAGCATTTCCGCGTCGAAGGCGCCAATGTGCATCAGGAGCACATAGGGGATATCGTGTCCAAACAAGCTGCGCGAAAGATTACGGTAGTAGTCGGCGCTCTGATCCGCTGCTTTCAGATAGCTGTCTTCAAGGAGTTTGATTGCGTTGTCGTCGTTCTTTGTTTTGCAACGCGCGTATGGCTCGTTCCACTCATAATCCGCAAAGCTCATCGTCACGGCGGCGATCTTGTATCCATGCTGTGCCAGAAAATCCCGGAACGCCGCTCTTTTCTCGGCAGTCTCTCCCTCGGCGAGGAACGGGTAACGGAACCAATGCCAATCGGCCTCTTTCATCCACTTACTCAAAATCGCTTCATTGCGCGTGACATCATCTTCGAATTTGCTCAAAGGCGTCTGGTTCAAATTCATATGTGACCAACCGTGATTTCCAAGCGGATTTCCCGCTGCGCGCCATGCCTCCAGTACGGCCTCATCTGCAGGATTCTTGCTGATTGCTGCACCATTTACGAATCCGTAAATGGGTGGCAGCTTGGCATCGTGCAGCGCTTTCAGAATCTTTGCGGCAATCTCAGTCCGCGCCTCTCCAGGAGGTAAAGGTCCATGGGACGGCAGGTCGTCGAAAGTGATCGCAAGCTGCGGCGACTCCGGATGCTGGGCAGCAGAGCTTTGCGGTCTCAGTTGAGCCTGGGCGGATCCAGATGCGAGATCGACTGTCGCGACAAGAACAATTGCCAACGATAGCGAGTAGAGCGCTTGTAAGAGCCGTGTATGCATTTTTGCGACCTGGTTTCTCTTGGCACGGTCATTACTCCGACGGCTGCGGCGAAAGTTGCAATTCATCAGGAGATCTGAAGACCAAGAGTCTTACGAAACCAGATTTTATCCGTTGTGGGCGCGCCGAAGAGTTACCAACGAATCGCAAGTGACTGCGGCATGGGAATGTTCTGGGGAACGTGCCCAGGAAGACCCTCCCTATGCAGTTCCACGGCCCAACGGAGAGGAGTGGAATTGTTCTTTGCAGATCGAGCAACGGACGATGCTGAAGTCAGTATCTGGAACGGCTTCGAGGAATACTCCATTGGGAATGCAGATCTTTTGCCCTCGATCGCCTGGAGAGGATCAACACTCCGGAAATCACGCGACAGCGCGCCGTGGCGTTCTGCCTTCCTCGGCGGGGAGAAATATGCTGAACACTGTTCCGCGATGAGGCTGCTGTGTGCTGCTTTTGAGTCGGATGAAGCCACCGTGCTTCTCGACTATGCCCTGCGATACCCAGAGCCCGAGCCCTGTTCCTTTTTCTGCTTTGGTGGTGAAGAAAGGTTCGAAGAGATGTGCGCGGTGGTCCGGAGAGATTCCTTCTCCCGTGTCGCCAATGACTACGCGGACACCAGGCTTCCGCGAGTTGCACCACTCCTGGGAGCGGTACACACGCACACGCAGACAGCCCGCTCTGGGTAAAGCCTCAATGGCATTGCCGATGAGGTTGGAAAAGACCTGGCGGAGTTCGTTCGCATACCCATGAATGCTTCCTGAGAAGCGGATTTCCCGTTTAACCTCCAGGTTCTTGCTGCGGATTGCGCTGGAGTAAAGAAACAGAGCCGAGTCAATGAGCTCGGTGATGTTTACCTCAGTCGGCGCGCCGGAATCTCGATAGAAGGCGAGAGTTTGTCGTGTGATATGCGCGACGCGCGCCAGTTCCTCCTGCGCGGTGTGCGCATACCTTCGCACCACGTCGGAATCGGTTTCCGTTTCAATCAGGTACACCAGGTTGGTGAGAGCGGCCAGAGGATTATTGATCTCGTGAGCGATAGAGGCGGCCAATCGTCCAGTGGCGGCAAGCTTTTCCGAACGGCGCAGAGCTTGCTCAGTCCGCAAGCGCTCTTCGATGTTGAATAACGTGATCAACATGCCGGCCCTTTCCATATTGGGAAGCACCAGCGGGCTTGTGCTCAGCAGCAAGTGGATTGATTCGTTATCCCTGTGCAGGCAGACTTCTCTTCCCCGGAATTCCTGACCGGCCAGCGCCTGCTGTATGTCGAACCGTTGTTGGCTGGCTTCGCGCTCACCAGGACGGTGCTGATGAACGATTTCCAGGCTAATCATCTCCTCGAAGCGACGCAGCAGCGGATTGCCGACGCACAGCTCCCGAAAGGCGCGATTGCAGTGCATGACAACACCATTGCTGTCGCAGACGGCCATAGGCTCGCTGGCGTTGCTGAGAATGAGCCTCGCGAGCTTGCCATCGGCGACAATCTGCTCGTTCCGCTTCTGTTCAGAGAGATCGGTCAGCACCATGCAAATCGCGGTGGCGCCGAACTCGACGCAACTGCTGGCGGAGACAAAGACAGGTACCTGCTCGCCGTTGCTGCGCGTGATTGTGAGTTCGCAGCGTCCGCAGGAATTGTTGCAGGCTTCGCGGAAGATGGCGTCAAAATGACCGCGTTCCGACTCGGGAATGAAGCCAAAGATCGATGCTCCGATCACCGCTCCCAGAGGACGATCAAGCAAATTGGCGGCTGCCTTGTTGGCGAAAAGGATAGTTCCTGCCGAACTCACAGTGATGGCGCCTTCGTCCATCGCTTCGACAAACACCCGATAAGCGTTTTCGGTACCGGCGAGGGTAAATATCTGTTCGTGTCCGGCACCAGAAACGACAATGGCATCCACGGCCCCGCCACGGATGGCAGCCAGCGTATCTTCGCACTCCTGCAGACGCGCGCGAAGGTCGCTCAGTTCCTGCGACAGACGGCGTACTTCCGTCACGCCGAGTTCATCGCTTTTTCGTTTTGGTACTGCCATACACCGTAATCGGAATTCCCAGCTTATGAAGCACGCGATTTGTATCCTCGCTGATGCCAATGAAGGCTCGTCGAGGCGGCGGTTCGATCTTCACCAGGCTTGGTGCGGCGAGGATATTGTCCTGTCTCGCCAGTCCCGGTTCTTGATACAAATCGACCACTTCAAACTTGCAGCGACCTTCGGGGAACAAGGAAGCCACTTTTTTCACCATCTGTATCGCGTGCGAAGACTTGAGACTTGATCCGGCGACATAGAGCCGCAGCCAATACACGGTCACACCACGCGCAGGACTCTCCGTTCGTGCCTCATATTCCTTGGCGCGTGCGGCCCTTGGCATCGCTCGATGGCTCCCTGGCAATCATCTCCTTGCAGCAAAGCTTCGCGCCGGTTTCAAATCCAATCCGACCAGCACACGTTCGGTGTTCGATAAATCTCCGATGATCTTCTTGATCGGCGTCGGCAGCCGGCGGACCAGTGTCGGGACAGCGATAATCTGATCTCCGCGAGCCAGTTGGGGATTTTCGAACAAGTCGATGATCTCAATGCGATAACGTCCGCCCATGTGCTCTTCGCAAATTTGCTGCAAGTTACTGAATGCGGCGATCGAGTTCGGCGTATTGCCGGCCACGTACAGACGCAGCTCCCATTCCATTCGCTTGGGCTTTGGCGCAGCTTCGAAACGCCGCTTTACGCTACGAGCGCCGCCTACATTGCCAGTTTTTATCGAGCGCACTGTCCTGTTGGACCTTGTCTTGCCTGTTTTCATCGCGCTCTCTTTCTAGCTCCCCGAGTGTGCGCTCCTGAGGACGCGCTGGATAGCGAAGCTTCCAAATTAATCATGTGGATACCGGTGTCAGTGATCTCAAATGGCTCCATCTTGCGCGAATGAGCCATTCCCCGCGACTTGAGCAAATGGATGGCTCGCTGCCGTTCGGGCGCCGTGCTCGAAACGTCGCGAAGGAGAACCTCCATCTCCCGAAGCAATATCCACGTGTCCATCAGCGACGAAATTCCTACCGATGTCTCTTCCACCATGCCTTTTACCGTCAGGTTCGTGAACATCGCCGTAACGTTGTGTAACTTAAGAAAATCGATGAGGCGAGTCAGCATAGACTTCACCGCGGGGGTATCCCCCACCGAGATCAAGTTCGTGATTGGATCGACAACGACAATCAGAGGCTTAAAAGCGCTGATGTCGCGATGCATCCTGGCCAGGTGACCTTCAAGCCCAGTGCTGGTCGGGCGCGATGCCTCGATTCGCAACAGCCCGCGATCCATCCACGGCTCGAGCTCAAGACCAACCGAGCGCATATTACGCAGGATCTGACTCGGCGATTCCTCAAACGCAAAGTAAAGGCAGCGTTCGCCGCGCTCCGCCGCAGCATTGGCGAAATGAGCGGCAAAACTGGATTTGCCTGTTCCTGCTGTTCCCGAAATGAGAATGCTGCTATTGCGGAAAAAGCCTTTGCCACCCATCATCCAATCCAGGCCGGCGATGCCGCTGGATACCCGATCAAGCGATGCCTGGTGCGTGAGTCCTACGGACGTAATCGGCACGACTGAGATACCGGTCTCGTCGAGCAGAAAAGGATATTCGTTCGTGCCGTGCGCCGAACCGCGATACTTCACCACGCGCAGACGACGAGTTGAAACCTGCTCGCTCACACGATGATCGAGCAGGATCACGCAATCGGCTACGTACTCCTCCAGACCATGTCGCGTAAGCGTCCCGCCCGGGCCGGTTTCGGCGGTGATCATGGTGGTGACGCCTTGCTCCTTGAGCCACCGAAACAACCGGCGCAATTCGGAACGAACGATGGCTTCATTTGGAAGTCCAGTAAAGAGCACCTCAATGGTGTCGAGAACCAGGCGCTTGGCGCCGATACTTCGAATTCCGTGTTCTATGCGCACAAAAAGACCGGAGAGGTCGTATTCTCCGGTTTCTTCAAACTCGTGGCGCGCAATCTGTACGTGGTCAACGACCAACATATTTTTCTTTTCCAGCGCCACGAGGTCATAGCCCAATGAGGCCATGTTCTGCGCAAGCTCTTCGGCGTTTTCTTCAAACGAGATGCATAGTCCGGGCTCGCCATACTGCAGCGCGCCACAGCAAAGGTATTTCATCGCGAACAGAGTCTTGCCCGATCCAGCGCCGCCGCAGACAAGCGTATTTCGACCGGTGGGGATTCCGCCGCGCGTGATTTCATCCAGACCTTCGGTTCCAGTGGGAGTTTTGGCGACATATTCCTGTAGGCGCTTCGTCGCCGGTTTGCTTCGTGGGTTGCCGTCGTTCTTCATCTTGAGTTTCGCTCGCACACTGACTGCGTCTGAAAAGCAGGATCTCGACTCCTGCTTTCCTGCGGTACACAAAATGACCGGAAGAAAGCGCCGCAGTCTCGCAGTCTTACTTGGGCCCACTGCAGTTGACATCTGAAAAGATGCTGGATGGACGAGAAAACGTTGTATGATAATCACGACGATAGCGCCTACGTTATGGTGCTCCTATGCTGTCGAATCGCCTGAAACTAGTCGAAAATGATCTGAACTTCGATACCGTTGAAGTTACAGACGTGCCCCACGAGCGCAAGGGCAAACACAACGCCCTGATGGGCCGCATCCTTCACGATTTGCAGAGGATCAATCCCGGCGTGGCGCTGAAGATCCCAGTGTCCGCGCTGGGCTCTCAAAAAATCGAGAACATCCGCGCGGCCTTGGCGAGAGAAATAAAGAAAACAGCGATCAAGATAGGGACTTCGATCGACGACGATTATTTCTATGTTTGGCGCAAGAACGCGTAGATATCGTTGCGCCCCCGCCTAGCCAGCTCTTCCAGCGTGAGGGGCCTCTCCCATATATAGCGTTTGCGTTCCGCACGAGTCATCTTTCGTCCAAATGCAGCTTTGAACAGGCGTTCGGGAGCGGTTAAGGTGGATTTCGCTGAACGCTTTCTGCCCCGGCCCATGGCCCCATTGTAAGCCTCTCTCTCGGGCTTTGATAGGAACGCAAATATCGCACCAGGGCGCACGATGCAGATCGTTTACGAAGCATTGCAACATCCCCCGCACTTTCGGATAAAGAAGACTGCAACTCGCAACGGTATTTTCACTGCCCTTGCATCTCCTCGCCTTCGTCCGCTTCTTCGTCTCCCGTGTAAGAGACGGGTTCAGTGGATTCCTTTCCCTGTAGCCAATCCTTTAAAGGCACAGGTTTCTTGCTGACGAAGATTTTTGGGGCTTTGCTCTTCTTAGGATTGGACTTCTTCTTCGGCACGGTACTGACAACGTTATCACTCGCGAGATAGTCGGAGAGGGTTATTTAAGGCGTTCGAGAAAGGAAGCCAGAGTAGGGTTCACTCCGAACTCAGATCCGAAGCTGTTTGCCGGTTTTCATAGTTGCAGATCCACTCTGTCGAGATCTGCTACTGCCAGCATTTAAGACCATGTAATCCTCATTACGTATCCTTATTGTCAATCCAAACGTAAAAGAAGTAATCATCCGAAGATGTGGCGATTCGCAGTCCGACCTTCTTGCCCGCGCGGTTCAGAGCAGCTCGCACGTTCTCCAGCTTCTGCTTTCGGATATCGAGAAGAGGAATTTTCAGCGCCTGCTTTGTCGGCAGGGTGAGTAAATCACTGAATATTTGCGAGACCAGCGAGTGATGCTTCCCTTTGCGAGCGTGCGGCACCTCTGAGGTGGGAATGCTCTCATAAGTGGAAGTGCTGGTCGCCTTGCGCGGCATAAAGCGTAAATATAAAGCTTAACGTAGCCTTATTCAACACGCAAAGTTCGGCCAACCTTCGTGGCGCCCCTCTCATCTTAAGTGGTTGTAGAAAATCGGCGCCATGCGACGCCGCCCACAGAGGATAGATGGCTAGCCCTTATCAACCACCGCCAAATGTCAACCTCAACGAGCACAACCAGAGCGGAAACAGCAGTCGCGGTGATGGAAAGGGCTCTGGGGCTCCGTCGCTATTCCAGACGGCGCTCGGACGCAAAAGAATTTTGCATGTGGAGTTCGACCGTACGCTGCTGGCCATCCGCCATACGCTCCTCGAAACAGCAGGCTTCGAAGTAGTCTCCTGCTTCAGCGCAATCGCCATCCGTGAAGTTTCGACTGCGGCAGCGCCTTTCGATGTTTTCCTGGTCGGCCACGCTGCGCCCGTGGACGAGCGAGATGATCTGGTCACATGGATGAAAGCAAACTTTCCAAACACTCGGGTTGTCGTCTTACGCAAACGGGAAACCGACAGCTCGCCTGAGGGAGTTACCTCCAGCACTGCTGAACCTGAGAACCTGATCAAAACGCTGGTGGAACTGCTCAGGACGGTATGAGAATTCTACGAAAACCACCCAACATGTGCTGGCCGGTGACCTCAGCATCGGCCAGTACGGCTTCTTGTTTCGCCCGGACCGTCTCTCGCCTCGTTTTGAAGAATGAATCGTGAGTCTCGCTTTGTAGCCAAGAGCCCGACCGGAGTCAATGGTCTCGACGAAATCACACGCGGAGGTCTTCCTGCCGGGCGCAATACTCTTGTTTGCGGCGGTCCCGGATCGGGAAAGACTGTTCTGGCCATGAAATATCTGGCGGCTGGAGCGCTCCAGTACGACGAGCCAGGTCTGTGCGTCACCTTCGAAGAAAACGCAAAAGAGTTGATGGAGAACATGCGATCGCTCGGCTGCGATGCCCAGGAACTGATTGCGCGTAAGGCTCTGGCCATCGATCACGTGCAGCTTGGGGAGCGGGAATTGGAAAGCGGCAACTACGATCTTGGAGCGCTTTTCATCCGCATCGACCACGGTATCACCAGCATCGGAGCCACTCGAGTTGTGCTCGATACGATCGAGGCTCTCTTCGGCAATCTCGCGAACGAAGCGATTGTGCGATCTGAGTTGCGCCGGCTGTTTGGTTGGCTCAAACAACGTGGTGTGACTACCGTCATTACGGCTGAGACCGGCGAACGCACATTGACGCGACATGGGCTCGAAGAGTATGTCGCCGACTGCGTCATTCTCCTGGACCATCGAGTTGAAAACGAAATCTCAACGCGACGCCTGCGGATCGTGAAGTATCGGGGCTCTGCTCATGGTACGAATGAATATCCGTTTCTTCTGGACGAGAACGGTCCCACGGTCATGCCGATCACATCAGCAGGGTTGACGCACATTGCCAGTAGCGAGCGCATTTCAAGCGGAAATCTTGGACTCGATCAAATGTTGGCGGACAGCGGTTTCTTCCGTGGCAGCAGCATTCTGATCTCGGGAACGGCGGGAACGGGTAAGTCCACATTCGCAATGCAATTCGCCACTGCAGCGTGTGCACGCAGCGAACAAGCGCTGTATTTTGCCTTCGAGGAATCGCCGAGCCAGATTGAACGCAACATGCGCAGTGTCGGCATCGATGTTAGTACCTGGATCTCTCAGCACAAGCTCAGAATTGTTGCCGCTCGTCCTACCAGCGCCGGACTTGAATCCCATCTCGCCCGGATACATCAGGATATTGACGACTTCAAACCGTCGGTAGTGGTCTTCGATCCGATCAGCAATCTTGTAGCGGCCGGAAACGGGAGTAGCGCGAAGTCCATGCTGACCCGGTTAATCGACTATCTCAAGCTCCAGGGAATCACCGCATTGTTTACCGCGCTCTGCGAAAATCGACAAGACTCAGGAGCGGCCATCGGCATTTTTTCACTCATGGATGCCTGGATTCTGCTCGGTACCGGCTGCGGCAAAGCTTCCGGGTTCGGGAATTCAGAGCGCATGAGAACCATCCAAGTGCTGAAGTCGCGGGGTATGGCTCACGCGCAGGACACTCGTTTTCTGACGTTCAGCGAAGCGGGCATTCAAATCTTTGCCGAGCCGACTCCGGCAGCCAAGCAATGATAGAGTAGTGGCTCAAAAGCCCTCTCATGAAAAGACCAGGCGCTAGCCTCTCTCCCCGCAAATCACTTACCCGACGTCCATCGGGGAGCACCCGTAAAGCTGCCTCGAACCCGAAGCGCAAGGGAAATTCAGGAGCGTCCGCTCAAGCCAACCCCGCACAATGGGAACTGCGCCTGTACGTGGCAGGAAACACTCCCAACTCTGTCGCGGCGTTCAGCAATCTCAAGCAGATTTGCGAGACGCACATGGGAGGCAGATATCGGATCGAAATCATCGATCTCCTGCGCAACCCGCAACTGGCAAGCGGCGATCAGATTATCGCCATTCCCACTTTGGTCCGACGGCTGCCGACCCCGATCAAGAAAATCATCGGCGATCTCTCGAATCGTGAGCGGGTGCTGATTGGACTCGATCTCAAGCCTGCCTAACCTAGCCCATGTGAGAGCCATCGGTCCCGACTGCGGCCTGGACTGACGCGCAAAACTTCAACGGTGCTCTACGCCTGCGGAACCTCCACTTTGGCCACGAGCGTCCCGATCGCATTGCTGCGGTGGTCGCGGACGCCCATCTTCAGCACGTACTTTCCCGGAGGAAGGTTCACCGTTTGGCGATAGCGCAGGCCATGCGTCATCACCTGTCGGTAGGTTTCCGGCTTTAGCTGTGTGCTGAGGAGATCCGCATTCGTAGATCCTACCGGCTTACCTTTCAGATCGTAGATACGGGTGAGAAACTCGATTTCAGCGTGTTCGAGTCCGTTCTGCGGCTCAAAGCTGATCGCCTGCGGCACGATGCTGAAATCGAGAGCAACGTCTTTGTGCTCTTTGTCAGGCGGACTGACGCGAACCAGAAAGGGAAGCGCCGTGCTCATAGGGGCATCGGGCGCTAGAGAGCGCAGAAAATCATTGCGGGCGGTCTTCTCATCCGGGTGCTGCGTGTCAGTCGCAAAGTAGCCTTTCCTGTAACGAGCTTGCAAACCCTTGCGATCAAGTTTCACTTCGATCTTGCGGAACTTGCCATCATTGCTCTTGTCTTCCGGATAGTAGGCAAGCGTGTAATACGTCGAGCCCTCGGCGACGCTGAGCGCCATCGCTCGATCGATGTCGTTGCGATTGTAGAAAGCTCGCCCGCCGGTCTGGCTCGCCAGTTCGTTCATCGCATCGTGCGACGCTGCGAGTTGCGCATTGCCGCGCTGAATCTGCTGAACGGCGCGCATGCCGCCGCGCGGTCCTGCAAACGACGCGCCGCGCTGGGATGCGTCGGGCATGAAACCGACAACGAGCCCGCGCGCGTCCACCGGATAAACCGCAATCTGCTCGTTGGCAAATATTGTCGCTGTATTGCGAAGATCGTCGCCGTACTGGCGCGCTACGTTGAATGGATTGCTTGAGGTCTCATCGGGAAAAATGGTGAGCGGGAATGATCCGGAAAGCCACACCAGATTCTTGCGTCCCGGATATCCGGCGATGTTGTGCGCCAACTCCTTCATTGCGTCGAGCGTGATGCGGACCTGGATATCGCGCTGGAAGGCCTGCTGCTCCGATTCAAACTCCTGCATCTGCTGCGCCATCTGCGCAATGCTCTGATCGGTCGAGTCGGGGTCCAATCCGGGAAATTCGTCAGAGATGTCCTGCTGATCTTGATTGAACATCGAGCTTTGCAGCGAGATCTTCTTAATCGCTTCGTGAAGCAGGTCGGGATCGCTGGTGAAGTCCTGAATCATGCGCAGCCGCGTGCCCAGCGTATAGATTGCGATGTTGCGTCCAGGCTCAAGGTGTTCCAGATATTTGACGAGCTGTTGACGCATGTAAGGCTGGTCTTTAAACGGCGTATTCAGGCCGTCAATGAGAAGGATCGTCGGCGGGCCAACCTCGCCATTGAGGTTGCGTAAGTTGGTGAAGACTCCCGGTCCCAGCGGGAAGGGCTTATAGGCCGGCTTTCCCGGAACGGGAGGAGGCGGAGGAGGCTGAAAGGCGAAAGCCACGATCTTCTGCGGCTTACCGTTTTCCTTCACTTCAAAATCCGCTTGCTTAAGATCGGTGACGGGCCTGCCGGAGCCGTCCGTTACCACCACATCCACGAGCACAAGACGTGTTGTGACCTTTACTACTGGAGGATTCACGGGCTGCTGAGTTTGGCCGGCTGTGCTCTGTGAAGTGGATGCTGCGCTCCTGTCATTCGAAGGATCTGGAGTCCCGGGTTGACTCTGGCCGACAGCAGTCGATGGTGGCGAACTTGTGTTCCCAATGGACACACCAGTCCCGCTCGTTGCATTTTGGGAGGGATCCTGAGTGGGCGAAGACGGGGACTGCTGGCCTGCGGCAACAAAGGCCGCGAGCAGGACGGGAAGGACCAACCGCATAGGTACTCCTGAAACGAACTCCGAACCAGAGTAGCTTATCTTGCCGATGCTCGCGGCAAATTATCGGCGAGTCTTGGCCTGTTTCTTGACCAGCGTACTCTTAACAGCAAAAGGCGAGGCGCTGTGCGCCTCGCCTTTTGGCTAACCACGAAACCGATTACTGCGGCTGCGCGCTCGCGGATGCGTTGTTCGCGGGAGCTGTCGCTCTCGCGCTGGCACGTTCGGCAATGATGTGCTTCGCGTTCTCCGCCAGTTCTTTCGCTTGCGGCAGCAGTTCCAACGCCTTGATTACCTGCGGATCGCTCTCCGCCTGGACCTTCAGACCTTCCTGCTGTCCAAACTCCGAGACGAACAGTTCTGCCTTGATGTGCGAGGCTACCCAATCCTGCTCAGCCGCGAAATCCGCTTCGGTATAGGGAATCTTCTCTTCATCAAGGAACTTGCGGAAGTCCTGGAGCACGGCTTCGTTCACCTGGAAGTCTTTGCTGATGTGACGATTCAGCAAGTACTTCTTTGTGAAATTGAAGAACGCGTAGTGCTGCAGGAGTTCATCGTCAAAACGCGTCGGCTTGGGCGTGGGGATCTTCACATCGGGAGTGATTCCGCCGCCGCCGTACACGGTGCGCCCGCTGTCGGTCAGCTTAACTTCTCTACCGGCGGTGGTGTTTTCCTGATCGTCGTGGTTGTAGTAGTAGTCGTAGAGCGAAACACCGTTGTAGTCGCGCTGGATTAGACGGCCGCTGGGCGTGTAGTACTTAGCTGTCGTCAACGCAAGACCGGTGTTTTCCGACAATGGATAGACCGTCTGAACCAAGCCCTTGCCGAACGTGTTTTCGCCGACTACGAGTCCACGATCGTGGTCTTGAATGGCCCCGCTGACGATTTCAGCAGCAGAAGCTGTGCCTCGGTTTACGAGCACCACCAGCGGATAATCCTTGCCGCCGTTTCCATGCGCAGCCCGATAGACCTTTTCCGGCGAATTGCGGCCATGATGGGAAACAATCACCTGACCCTTGTGCAGGAACTTGTCGGCGACGCCAACGCCTTCGCTCAGCAGTCCGCCTGGATTCTGACGGAGGTCGAGAATTAAGCCCTTAAGCTCGCCTTGCGATTGAAAGCTATCGAGAGCCTGCGCGACTTCGTGCTCGGTGGTCTCGGTAAATCCGTTCACGTGCATGTAGCCGATGCCGGGACGAATCTCGAAGGCGAGATCGACGCTGTAGCGCGGAATCTCGTCGCGTACGACGGTGAATTCCAGCGGCTTCTCGGCGCCTTCGCGAATGATGGTGATGTGGACCGTCGTGCCCTTCGCGCCTTTGAGCAGATCGGCAACTTCGCTGGTTGTCATGTTGTCGGTGGCCTTGCCATCGACTGCGGCAATCACGTCGCCGGGGCGAATGCCGGCCTTGTAAGCCGGCGTGCCGACGAACGGCGCAATCACGATGACTTTGTTATTCCGCGGTCCGACCGACATGCCAACGCCGTAATACTTGCCACGCTGATCTTCGCGCAGCAAAGCGTACTGCTTGGGATCGAAGAAGTTCGAGTGCGGGTCGAGCACGCGCAGCATTCCCGGAATGGCACCGTTGTAGATGGCCTTATCCGGATTGACCGGCTCGGCATAGTTCTTCTCGACCAGGTCGTAAACCTGCGTGAATTCCTTCAGGTTGTCGCGGATTTCGCCATCACTGGAGCCCTCGACCGCGGAAGCCCGCTGTCCGAAAACGGCACCCATGAAACCGCAAAGAAGAAGAACAAAGAGAACCAGGAAGAGAGAGCGACGGGAGCTACGCGCCATGCTTATTTCGACGTCCTTGAGCCCCGGACGGTATCAGCCGCCGCAAACTCGGGGATTGAGACTACGGGGACGAAAATCGGCCGGAAGCCAGTATTTAGTTGAGTATAGCATCGGTTCTCCAGCTTCTCTCACGGAAAACCAAGGCTAACGCAACGTAGTTTTGGATGCGGAGCAGGTGCTCTGCGAAGCAGGGAAGCCTTCCGGGGAGCACATGGTCCATTGTCTCGTTACGTCTGCAGTAACCCTCCCCCCCTCCCCCTCCCCTCCCGTTCTTCGTTCGGCAACACAGTTGAAACAAAGCACTTAGGTTTCAATTTTGAGCAGTTTTCGCGTTGCTTTCGCATTTCTGAACCCAATATGTTTGGATTTCAAAATCGGAATCACAACATCTTGTGTTCAGGCAATTCGAAAATTGCACGATTCTCGTTGCTTATGGACCGGGAGATGCGGCCGTCAGAGCACTTTTACCTGCAAAGGCTGCCGAGGTGCTTATTTCCGCAAGAACGAAATTCGCCATTCATCCTTGCTATGACGGAAATGCATACAAGTCAAGGTTTGTACCGTCGCTCGCTGTGGAAAACGGAGATGCGACTGATTATTCAGCTCAGATTGCATCTTCCACTTTGATGCTTTCGCTTGGCCTACCGAGCGCCAGCCTTTAACGCCACTTGCGGATTCGCAGGACCGCCAGTAACCCTGGGCTCAACAAAGCCAGTGAGCTAGGCTCCGGTACGGCCGCTGTTTGCGCCTCAAATGTTGCGGTGGGCCCTTGCGCTGCATTACCAGCCCAATTCAGAATTCCCAAGCTCGTGTTGAAATTGCATGGATTGTCGTTACAGCCGGATGCAAATGTCGCGCCTGAGACGGGTCCGATCGATGTTCCCAGACCGTAACCAAGAAACGCGGGACTAAACGCACCTAGTACCACCCGGCCATCCGTGGCGTCATAAATCAGAGCCGCAGGATTCCCATTAAATGACGAGTTGTCGGTAGAAATCGCGAACATCGAATCTGAAAAGGTGGCGGTTCCGATCCCGGCAATCGTGATGGTCGCCGTTCCGGGATTGGCCAGGTAAGTTGGATCGATCGAAGAGGGTACAATGCCACCCGTGTCGGCCGTGATGGTCACGGTGACAGCCGCAAGGTTGAAGGTGGTGGTGCCGATGGTTCCCGATTCAAATCCGGTAGCTGTGTAGGTGATGGAGTCCGCACTAGCTGGTATCGTGGCCAGAAAGGCGGTGGCGATTGCGGTACAAATGAAGGCTCTTATCTCCATTGAGCGTACCTCGAAAGTTCCAAATGGCGGTGGAAAGCATCGTAGATCGTGCAATTCGCGTGCCAGTGGCATTCGTGATTTTTCAGCAGTTTAGGTGAGTAGATACGTAGAGGAGATGCACGCGCTTGCATCTGAAGGAAACGACTTACCCAATACACTGGAGTCGCGTGATTACATCACTGTGAGCCTCTGCGCCCCTGCGGGTTCATAGCCAGCCCGATTTTGGTGGTTTTTGACGAAGCTTCTCGGCCTCTGAATGCGCTGCGACACGGGAGAGCTAGCTACGGCTGAGGTTGGTAATGGAATCGCTTCCCCAAAAGAAGAAATGAAAAGCTGACGGTGCCGATGGATTTTTGAAAAACTCGGGTTTAATCAGCTAGGAGCTTAGCAGCTTAGAAGCTGCATTCCATTGCTCGCCAACCAACCGAAGGATATGATTAACCCATGAATCTCGGTTTCCCAGAGATGATGTTCATCTTCATTCTGGCCCTGATCATCTTTGGGCCGAAGAAGTTGCCGGAAATTGGACGGCAAATCGGCAAGGGCTTGGCCGAATTCAAGCGTGCCAGCCGCGAATTTCAGTCGCAGATCGAAGACGAGGTCCGCAAACTGGAGCTGGACGCCGACATCAAGAACACCATCGCGCCAATCTCTCTCACCGACACGGTTTCTTCCACGCCGCCTGCTCTCACAGTCGGCAGCACGTCAACTACAACAGAGACCACGACCGCTTCTACGCCGGAAGTAGCGGCAGCAGCGGCGCATCCGGATTACACGGTCGAGCATTTGCCGGCTTCATCGTCGTTGCCCAAGGCTGATTCAGCGGCAAATGCCTAGAGACCTCGAAGACATCACAGAACGAGCACGCAGCGAAGTAGTGAGCCGGGCTGAGCTTCCCGGCATGTCGCTGCTCGAGCATCTCGAAGAGCTGCGGCGAAGGATCATTTACTCGATCCTCTCGATCATCGGCGGATTCTGCGTCGCTTACTGGTATCACCTGCAGATCTACGACCTCATGCAGCGTCCAATCATGTTCGCGCTGCAGAACCATCATCTGGATACGCAGCTTGTCTATACGAATCCCACCGATCCGTTCAACATGTATCTCAAAATGGGACTGATCGGCGGAATTTTTTTAGCGTCGCCGCTGGTCTTGTACCAAGTCTGGCTCTTCATCTCGCCAGGGCTTTACAAGCACGAGAAACGATACGTAGTGCCCTTCATGATCGCAACGGTGGGGCTTTTCCTTGCCGGCGGATTCTTCGCTTACAAGATGGCGTTTCCTGCTGCGCTGGATTTTCTTGTTGGCTACAGTTCGCAGTTCAAGCCGATGATCACCATCGGCGAGTATACCGATCTATTTCTCACGCTAATCATTGGAATGGGAATCATTTTTGAGCTTCCCATTCTGGTGTTCTTCCTGGCCCTCATGGGCATCGTGAACGCGAAATGGTTGTGGAAGAACCTGCGCTATTCGATCCTGATCATCTTCACCATCGCGGCCATCGTGACGCCTACGACGGACATTCTGAACATGTGCATCTTCGCCGCGCCGATGGTTGGGTTATATCTGCTGAGTATTGGCGTTGCATGGCTGGTGCATCCGAGCAGGCGCAAGGCGAGAGAGGCGAGAGAGAAAGCCGGCTAACGTGGAGCCGGGCGCCCTCGGCCGGGTTCGATGTTGCGTGTCCACTACCTATGCTGGGTCATTCGCCTGTTCTAGGAATGCTCTCAATGATCTGTCATCCTGAAGCGCTTCTTTTGCGCGAAGGATCTCCCGGAATGTCTCAAACTAAAATGCGCGTGCCAGGCTCTTGAACCAAGAAAGCGACTTTTTTGACGAGAGCCACTCGAGCGCGTTTTCGCCTGATGCATCGCGGGAGATCGTTCGGCCAAAAGAGGCCTCAGGATGACAGGCTGCAAGAGCCCGAGGTAGGCTCCCGGTTGACCATGCAGAACATTGCGTAAGCTTCAGCAGAAATCCACCGAACACCCGGGCGCGGGCGCCCGGCTTCACGTTATTCTGGTGGTGTGCCGGACGACTCTCTATGCGGCCCATACATGCGTTCGCAGTCTGTTTATCCTTTTGTCTGCTAATGGCCTGCAACAGCGCCAAGAGCGACGCTTCCAGGCCTCAAACTGAGGCCGCTCAGCCTGCTTCCTCCAACTCAAGCACCGAAATCGGCCTCACCCAGCAGCAGATCGATTCGGCCATGGACGGCGCTCTGAAGATCGATCCGCAACGCTGCTGGACCTTATTGAAGCAGTTCGTCGCAATCGGCTCGCGTCCGCTGGGCAGCCCTGGACATAAGAAGGCTGAAGAATTTATCCATGCACATCTCAAGGGCGATCAGGTTGAGGATGACGCCTTTACGCAGCAAACTCCCGTCGGCTCATTCCCGGTTCGGAACATCGTCGCAAAATATCCTGGCAAGAAGCCGGGCATCGTTGTCTTCGCTTCCCATTACGAAACCAATTCCTGGCTCCCGAAGCAGTATGTCGGCGCTAACGACGGTGGCTCATCGACTGCGCTGCTGCTGGAATTCGCGAATTTGCTGCGCGAGCGCGTGAAGAACGGCCCCATGGACGGATACAGCGTCTGGCTCGTCTTCACCGACGGGGAAGAAGCGATGCAGCGCGAGTGGTCGAGCGATAGCCTGTACGGCAGCAAGCACCTCGCGCAAAAGTGGCAGCAGGACGGAACTGCCAAGCAAATCAAAGCCCTTCTGCTTGCAGATATGCTCGGGGATTCCGATCTGAACATTGAGCAGGACGCGAACTCGTCGCCGCGCCTGCAGGCAATCGCCTACGCGGCCGCGTCGCATTACGGATATCAATCGCACCTGTTCGGCCGCCAAAGCGCGATTGAAGACGATCACCTGCCGTTTTCGAAAATCGGCATTCCCGTAATGGACTTCATCGACCTGGATTACGGCTACAACAACTCGCTCCACCACACGGTCGAAGACACCATCGACAAGCTCAGTCCGAAAAGCCTGGAGATCGCCGGCGATACGATGCTGGGTACCTTGGCGCTGCTGAATGCAGGCGCGAAGTAAAACCGGAGAGCGAACACGAAGGTCACGAAGTTTAGAATTCGGAGGTCACGGAGTACTCTTCGTGACCTCAGGTATTTAACCTTCGTGACCTTCGTGTTCGCTCTTCCCGAAGGACATGGTCTCCACCCACTCTGTCAGCCGCTTGCAAAGCGCATCACGCGACTGCAACGAAGCCTGGCTCATGTCGGAGATCGCTCCCCAGATCGCCGGGCGTACTCCAACGTAAGCCATGAATCGCCAGACACTGAACTTGCCATTGCGGTTGAAGCGGTTCATATCGGGAAGGCGCGCATCGTGGGCGTCGGAGATCGCTTTGAAGGAATAAAAAGGGATGCCGGCCTGTCGAGCGCACTCGGCCACTACCGCAGCTTCCATATCCACGTAGTCACCACCGAAGCGCTCGCCAATGTTGCGCTTTTCTTCGAGGCCGGCAACGCGCTGAACGGTCACCAGCGTTCCGCCAGTTCCATTTGCGGCAAAGCGCTCACCTGAATTTCCGTCGATCACCACCGACGGTTCGACGACCTGTCCTCCGGATGTCTTCGGATTCAACCCTCCCGCCCAGCCGACAGATGCGATCGCGCTCAATTCTCCGGTCGCCAGCACCGCGCGGCATGCCACCGCAGCCAGATCCGTTCCCATTCCGGCATAGGCGATGACTTTCTGCTCGTCTTCGTAAAGACGTACGCGTTTGTCCGGCAAGTACTTCAGCGGCTTCATGGTGCGAAGCAGGGGATGCACTTCGCGAAACATGGCTGCGACGATTCCCACTCGGGCCATCAGCTTGCAGCTCCAAGCGCAACCGGAATCGGCTGACGCACATATCCGTGCTGCACGAACCATGCGCATGCGCGTCGCAGCGCGTCTTCGACCGGCAGAGCGCGATATCCAAGCTCGCGTTCCGCTTTCGCCGATGACGCAAACATTTTCTTGCGGCCCATGCGCACGGCTTCGACGGTGGCGCGCGGCTCTTTGCCACGGACAACACCGGTGAAGAATTGATCGAGGGCGGCAAATCCGAGCGCCAGGCCATGCGGCACTTTCATCGTGGGTGAGGGCAGGCCGGTGATCGCGGCGAGCTTGTCGAGAATCTGCTTCAACGTGAGATTCTCGCCTCCTAGGATGTAGCGCTCTCCCGGTTTAGCTTTCTCAAACGCGAGCAGATGCCCGCGCGCGACCTCGCGCACATCGGCTAAATTCAGTCCGGTATCCACGTACGCCGGGAAGTTCCGATTCAGGAAATCAACTACGATGCGGCCGGTGGGAGTCGGTTTAATGTCGCGCTCCCCGATCGGAGTCGTAGGATTCACGACGACTACGGGTGCGCCTGAGCGTCCGGCAGCGAGCGCCGCCTGTTCGGCCATGAACTTCGACTTCTTGTAGTGTCCGATCATGTGCGAAAGATCGACGGGCGTGTCTTCGTCCACGACGGTGCCGTCGGAGAGGAACCCCATGGTGGCGACCGAACTGGTGCAAACCACACGCTTCACACCCGCTTGACGCGCTGCATCCATCACCGCCAATGTGCCATCTACGTTCGCGCGATACATCTCGTCCGGCTCTCGCACCCAAAGACGATAGTCGGCGGCAACGTGAAAGACCGCTTCGCATCCTGACATTCCCTTGCGCAGCGATTCGAAATCTCGCAGCTCGCCCATCACCCGCTCTGCCTTGAGGAAATCGATGTTCTCGGTTCTGCTGTTTGCGCGGACGAGAAGACGCAACTCCGCGCCCTGCTGCTGCAGGGCTTCGGCGACATGGCTGCCGACGAATCCAGTCGCGCCTGTGACGAAGGCTTTCATGCGCGAAATGACCTGGGGGTTAACACGAAGGTCACGAAGGCAAAAAACAGGGTCACGAATGACGCTCCGTGACCTTCTGGTTCGACTTCGTGACCTTCGTGTTCACTCCGGTTATCGCAGGCTTTCCATCACTTCGTCCAACACGCGCTTCGGAGGACGCAGCGCCTCCTGCGGCATGTGGGCGAGTGGAGTCTCGGTCATGTGCAGCAGATCGACGAAGTTTGGCTTTTGCGTGTCGATGTAGAAGATGCCGGTGAGGACCTCGCCCTTTTCGTGCGCCTCCATCAGGGCTTCAACTGCTTTTATTTTGTTGGTTGGATCATAGTCTTCATGCAACTTGCGCAGACGGAGATGCGAGCCGTCGTGCATGCGGACATCGAAGGTTGTGCCCGGATCGTATTCCACCGAAATATCTTCGAAGTGCGGAACAAAACCCGCCTCGGCGATAGCCTCCTCGTGCTCCTGCACGTATTTGTACGATTTTGTCGATCCCTCGTGGTCATTGAATGTGACACACGGCGAGATCACGTCGAGCATCACCGTGCCTCGGTGAGCGATGGCCGCCTTCAGCATCGTGAGTAACTGTTTCTTGTCGCCGGAGAAGGAACGCCCAACAAACGTCGCGCCCATCTGGATTGCCAGAGCGCAGGTATCGATTGCGGGAAGATCGTTGATGACGCCCGTTTTCTGCTTCGAGCCGAGATCGGCGGTAGCGGAGAACTGGCCTTTGGTAAGGCCGTAAACGCCGTTGTCTTCGATGATGTAGATGATGGGCAGATTGCGGCGCATGAGGTGGACGAACTGGCCCATGCCGATCGAGGCTGTATCGCCATCGCCGCTGACTCCGAGCGATAGCATGCTGCGGTTTGCCAGCACTGCGCCGGTGGCGATTGAAGGCATGCGTCCGTGGAGGGAGTTGAAGCTGTGCGCGCGGCTCACGAAGTACGCAGGCGTCTTCGAAGAGCAGCCGATGCCCGAGAGCTTGAGCACTCGCTCTGGCTGCACACCCATCTCGTACAGCGCGTCGATTACGCGTTCCGAAATGGCATTATGGCCGCAGCCGGCGCAGAGTGTGGTCTTGCCGCCGCGATAATCGAGGACCTGCAAACCAAGCCGATTCGTCTTGGGGGCGGGAACGGAGGTTGGAGTCGAGGCCATGAACTACTTACCTTCCTGAGAGATGATGTCGTCGGTCACCGAGCGGGCGTCGATCGGCAAACCGTTGAAGTGGCGCACGCTGCGCAGCTTCGGAGTATGCGACGGATTGATGTCGAGCTTCAGCAGACTGAGCATCTGCGAATCGCGGTTCTGCTCGACGACGTACACGCGGTCGTGCTTCTCGATGAACTCATGTACTTCGCGGCTGAACGGGAACGCGCGAATGCGCAAGTAATCGACATCGACGCGATACTCACGCTTGAGCTGATCCCGACTCTCGCGCACGGCAAAATCGCTGCTGCCATAGGCGATCACGCCCAGCTTGGCGCCGTTATTTGCGACCACTTCCGGACGCGGCACATACGAGCGGGCAGTTTCGAATTTGCGCGCCAAACGCTCCATATTGTTCTGATAGTCATCCGGACGCTCGCTGTACTGCGCCTTCTCGTTGTGTCCGGAGCCGCGGGTGAAGTACGCCGCAGCGGGATGATCCGTGCCAGGCAACGTACGGTACGGAATGCCGTCTTTATCGACATCTTTATACCGCGCGAAGCCGCCGAGACGGCTCAGGTCTTCGGCACTGAGCACTTTGCCGCGTTTGAACGGCTTGTCCGGATATGGGAACGGCTCAGACATCCAGTTATTCATTCCCAAATCGAGATCGGAAAGCACGAAGATAGGCGTCTGCAGTTGCTCAGCGAGATCGAAAGCTTCACCGGCCATCGTGAAGCATTCAGTCACGCTGCCGGGAAAGAGCATGATGTTCTTTGTGTCACCATGACCAAGGAAGGCGATCGAGAGCACGTCACCCTGCGAAGTGCGCGTCGGCAGTCCCGTGGATGGTCCGACACGCTGGATATCGAAGATCACCGCTGGAATCTCGGCGTAGTAGCCCATGCCGGTGAATTCGGTCATGAGCGAGATACCGGGACCGGACGTTGCAGTCATGGAGCGGGCGCCTGCCCAGCCTGCGCCAAGCACCATGCCAATCGCGGCGAGCTCATCTTCGGCCTGTACAATGGCGAACGTCGCCTTGCCGTCAGGACCAATTCGGTACTTCTTCATGTAGTCGATCAACTGCTCGCAGACGGAAGAAGAAGGCGTAATGGGATACCACGTCACCACGGTGACGCCGGCAAACATCGCTCCGAGCGCGACGGCAGCGTTGCCATCAATAATGATCTTGCCTTCGTTCTCGTTCATCGGCTCGACCCAGAGCGGATCTTTCTTCGTGAGCGAAGCGGCTGCGTAGTCGTAGCCGGCGCGCGCGGCATTCATGTTCAGGTCGGCAGCTTTTACTTTCTTCGCGAACTGCTTGCGCAGAGCAACTTCCACCTGCTTCATGTCGATGCCGAGAAGTTGCGCCACTACGCCGACGTAAATCATGTTCTTGACCAGTTTGCGCAGCTTGGCTTCCGGGCAAACGGTCGCGACGATCTTGTCGTAAGGAACGTGGTAGAAGATGAGGTCGGAACGCAGAGTGTCGAGCTTCAGCGGCTCGTCATAGACGACGGCAGCGCCGGAATCGAGCGACATTACGTCTTCTTTGGCTGTCTCCGGATTCATCGCCACGAGCATGTCGATCTCTTTCTTGCGCGCGATGTAGCCGTGCTTGCTGCAGCGGATCGTGTACCAGGTGGGCAGCCCGGCGATATTCGACGGGAAGAGGTTCTTGCCGGATACCGGAATGCCCATGCGGAAGAGGCTGCGGAGCAGGACGGTATTGGCCGACTGCGATCCCGATCCGTTTACGGTTGCAACCTGAATGCTGAAGTCGTTGACGATACGGTTGCGCTCAGAACCTTGTGCAAGGTCCTGAACGGCTAAGTCCCCTGATGCCATTGATAGTCCTTGAGCGAGTAGTTCCGTACTGCGAGCAATCTGAGCAGTGGGAAAGCAAAATTATAGAGCCGTCGAGGGGTGAGAAGGAGCAACTTTCGTCTAATGGAAGCTGCGGGGTAGTAGGTGGACGTGTTGGGGCGGTGAATCGCAGAACCCTGGAGTGAGGAATCCCTAATGTACCCATGCCTTCTCGGAATGGTAGGGATTCCTCGCTACGCTCGGAATGACAACCGTCGGAATGACAAAGCCGAAGGATTACTCCTTCGGCCTTGTGTTTAAGGTTGCGATCTGGCTTAGCTGGGCTTCTTGGCCGCAGCCGCGGGACGCCGGCGAGCGGGCGCCTTTCTTGCTGCTGGATGATCCGGGATCGGTTTGATCTTGCTCTCATCCACTACCGGCTCGGTGCCCTGGTAAGTCGCGCCGGCGGGCACGATCCAGAACTCGGCGACCTTGCCTGCAGTTCCACCCGAACGGCACTCGATTCTGTTCGGATCGATGCCCTTGTCGTTGGTGAGGTAGAACTTCGCATCTACCGCACGCTCGGCCGAGAGGTTCGGACGCTTCTCGGTCGGATCAGTCGAGCCGACGATCACGAGTTTCGAGTCGGGTTCGCGCTGCAGACGCAGAGCCACGTCGTCGAGCACAGCCTTTGCCGTGTTATCGACGCGCCACGGCTTCGCCTTGTTCGGGAACTCGATCTGGTTGATCTTGCTCGCTTGTGGCGGCGGCGGTGGCGGCGGTGGCGGAGCTTCAACCGTCACAGTCGTCTGCGTATTCGCGCTCAGGTTGCGATCGTCGGTCACCGTACTGGTCACCGTGATCGGGCCAGGCTGTGCGCCGGTCGTATTGAGCGTCGCGTTCGGTCCATTCGGAGTGAGGTTGCCGGAACTCGATTCGTGCTTGTAGGTCAGCGGACGATTGTCGGGGCTCTGGCCCTGGCAACTGATCTGGACCGTGTCGCCCGGACGAACGGTGGTCGGATTCGCCGAGCAGGAGATCGTCGGCGGCTGATTCTGCTTCACGCTGAAAGTCGCGTTGCAGCTCGCAGTGGCTTTCTTGCCATCGGTGATGTTCGACGTAACCGTGTAGGAGCCGGGAGCAAGACCGGCGGTATCGACGTTCACTGTCGCGCCGTTGCCATTCACCTTTCCGCCAGTCGCGGTATAGGTGTAGCTCAGAGTCCGCTTCGGATTAAACCCGGAGGGTTGAACCGTGATCTGCACCGGTTCGCCGGCCATGACTTCTGTTGGCTGCGCGGAGCAGGAAGCGGTCGCGGGAGCGGGAGGCGGTCCCAAGGAGCCAAAATGGAACACCAGGCCGCCGCTGATCTTTACCGCGCCCATGTTGTCGCGGACCGATCCGACGCCGGGACCATTCACAAACCCGAAGTTGTGGTGGCCATATTCGTACTCGGCTTCGAACAAGCGGATCGAGAGCTTCTTGAATGCCTGGAGATCGAAGCCGCCGCCGCCGGTGAATCCGAATCCGACCGACTTGCCGAAGCCGCGCGCTTCTTCATGGTTGATTCCGAAGCTGGCGAGTCCGAACGGCGTGAGTCCTTCCAGCGGGATGCGGAAGGTCGGTCCGGCGGTAAGAGTGTTAATGGTGTTGATATCTCCAAAGTGATTGCCGGTTTCAAACACGCCACCGAAGTACTTGTTGAACCAGTACGAGCCGGCGACGGTGAATCCGTCGGTAATCCCTTTGTTCCCACTCACCGCTCCATTCGGACTCAGCCAGGAATATCCGGTGAATATGTCCACCTTGGATGGCTGGTTTTCGTCGGAAGAAGATGACGTGTTAGGAGCGGGATTCGCGGGTGGTGCGGGAGCGGTCTGCGCCGCTGCGCCATTTGACTGCGTCGCCGTCCCTTGATCGGACTGCTGCGCCGCCAACCCCACAGACGCAGCAACGATTGCCAGCAATAGACGGCCTATAAAACTCGAAAAGCGAGGTGACATGCGCGTTTCCTCCAAAGAAACAACACGAGAACAGCTTCAAGAGAGACCGATACGGCAAGATAGCGAGCCCGAGACCCCGGACTGCAAACGAAAATTGTACAGCATGGCTTAACCTGCTGAAAAGCAAGCGGCTGCCCGGCAAGGCTTCTTTACAGACACCGGGCGCCAACTCGCGCCAAGCTTAAAACCAACAGTTCCAAAAAAGTTCTGCTAACCCCGACTGCGCCCCGAAGTCTATCCGCAGAGACAGGAGGTATGGTTTGATGCTTCGAGCAGGTACTCTGGTTGCGTTTGCCTTGTTCTGTTTTGGGACTGTCAGCAGCGGCGCATATGCCAACGATCATGGATTGAACGTCAGCATCGACAATGAGGAGCCCGTGACTACCTGCGATCAGATTCGCGTCCGCTCCGAAGGTCGCGAAGTGGCGCGTTCTGAAGATCGGCTCACGCTTCCTGGGACTTCATCCATGGTTCGCGTTCGCGCTGCGCAGAATGGCGGAATCTACGTTTATGGAAGCGATCGCAAGGATTTTGCCGTTTTGAACTGCAAAATCGCTCTCGATGATGACCAGTCCACAGCGGAGCGACGCCTGCTCGGCATCAAGACTTCCTTCGATGGCAGCCAGCTCAGCGTGAGCGGCCCCGACGAGGGCGACTGGACCTCCTACCTCATCGTGCAGGCGCCGCGCTCAAGTTCGCTTTCTTTGAGCGGACTGAATGGCCCGATTTCCTTTTCTGGAATGAGCGGCAAAGTCGAAGTGCAGAACACGAATGGTCCGCTATCAATCAAAGATTCCTCCGGCGAGATCAGTGCGGAAATCACCAACGGTCCCATCAGCTACGCGGGCGGCTCCGGCGACGTTAAGCTGCGTGCCGAGAATGGTCCGATTGCTGTAAAGCTCGCGGGCACCTCCTGGAATGGGAAAGGATTGGAGGCCGAATCGACCAATGGCCCGTTGGCATTGAGGATGCCGAACAACTATACGTCAGGCGTGCTGGTGCAGACGCGTGGGTACTCGCCATTCCACTGCTCCGGATGCGAAACCGCGCGCAAGGATTTTGACGATAACAACAAGAGCGTGCAGTTTGGAACTGGTCCGACGGTGGTCAGACTTTCCACAGTCAATGGGCCAGTATCGATCAACCAGAATGATCGCGACCTGGAATAGCACGCAGCAAGAAATATCCACATGAACAGGCAGCGGGAAATGTCCATATAAAGATGTCTTTGCCGGGCCGGCTTCCTGCTGCGTTTAAGATGTTGGACCGTGAAACGCAATCGCCTGACCCGGCGCCGCTTTGTTGAGCTCAGCGCGCTCTCGCTTGGAGCCGTTGGCACCTCTTCTGCATTCTCGGCGGCGGCCGACCATGGCATCTCCATCGTCGCTGACGCTGACGATCCAATTTCTACGAGCCCGCCAGCGATATGGGCGCGGCAAGAGCTGAGTGACGCGATTTCCCAGACCGGAATTCCCGTCCGTCAATTTTCCTCCGTTGCTCAGGCACCGCGATCAGACCGCGTCGTTCTTGTTGTGGGCCCCCGATCTGCACTCGCCCTACGAGCTGTTAAGAGTCTCGGACTTGCTGTTCCGAGCGCTCCGGAATCTCTCATGGCTGTACAAGCGAAATACGAGGACCGCCCGATCCTGCTCGTCTGCGGAGCCGACGCGCGCGGCTTGATGTATGCCTTGCTAGAGCTCGCTGATCGCATACGACACGGCGAGAACGCAATCGATGTAATTACAGACCGGAAAATAGTGGTCGAACGCCCATTCAATCAGGTCCGCAGCATCGGCCGTTTGTTCGTGAGCGATGTTCAGGACACGCCCTGGTTCAACGATCGCGAGATGTGGCCGGCCTACTTTTCCATGCTGGCTACTCAGCGCATCAACCGCTTCAGTCTCAATCTGGGAATTGGCTTCGATACTCTGCAGTACGTGACGGATTCATACTTCCTCTTTGCTTATCCCTTTCTTCTGCAAGTTCCGGGTTACGACGTGCGTGCGGTGAATTTGCCCGATACTGAGCGCGAGAGCAATCTCGAGATGCTGCAGTTCATCTCGCGCGAGGCAGTAGCCCACGGAATCGATTTTCAACTCGGCATCTGGACGCACGGATATCAATGGGCCGACACGCCAAAATCCAACTACACCATTTCGGGACTTACTCCGGAGAATCACGCCGCCTACTCGCGCGATGCGCTTGCAGCTCTGCTGAAGGCATGCCCGGATATCGGCGGCGTCACGCTGCGAACGCACGGTGAGAGCGGTGTGCGAGAAGGCAGTTACGATTTCTGGAGGACCGTCTTCGAAGGCGTTCCCAAATCAGGACGCCGCGTAGAAATCGATCTTCATCCCAAAGGTCTAGATCAGAAGATGATCGACTCCGCGCTGGCCACCGGCATGCCCGTCAGGCTTTCGCCCAAATACTGGGCCGAGCACATGGGGCTGCCCTACCAGCAGACTGCAATTCGCGAGCTGGAAATGCCGCGCGAAACACCCAAAGATGGTGAGTTCTACGCCCTGAGCACAGGATCGAGAATCTTTACGCGCTACGGATACGCCGATTTCCTTCGCGAGGATCGTCCGTATAGTCTGATTTACCGCATCTGGCCCGGCACGCACCGATTCCTGTTATGGGGCGATCCGGTTTCGACCGCAGCACACGCGCGTGCGTTCCAATTCTGCGGCAGCGACGGAGCCGAGTTGTATGAACCGCTGTCGTTCAAGGGACGTCGCGGTTCAGGCCTGCCGGGAAGTCGCTGCGCGTACGCCGACGCCGCACTCAATCCAGTTCGGGATTGGGAAAAGTACCTCTACACGTACCGCGTCTGGGGCAGGCTCCTGTACAACCCAGAGGCCGATCCGAGCGTGTGGGAACGACAACTGAGGAAAGATTTCTCCGATCGAGCTGCAACAGTCGAGAATGCCTTGAGCGCTGCGACTCGCATCATTCCGCTCATCACAACCGCGCACTTGCCCTCAGCGGCAAACGACACCTACGGCCCGGAGTTCTACACCAACCAATCGATCGTCGATGCCACGAAGTACTCTCCATACGGCGATACTCCTGCTCCGAAAGTATTCGGCAACGTCAGCCCGCTTGATCCACATCTCTTCGCGCGCATCAATGATTTCGCCGCCGATCTTCTCAAAGGGGAGCACGGAGCGAAGTACAGCCCCATCGAAGTCTCGCAGTGGCTGGAAGATCTTGCCGCCACCGCAGCGAAACAATTAGTTGAAGCGGAGAAGGGAAAGTCTCGAAACACTCCAGCGTTCCGTCGCTTTGAGGTCGATGTCAAAATCCAGATTGGGATTGGAAGATTCTTTGCCGCCAAGCTCCGCGCGGCCACGTTGTACGCGATTTACGAGCAATCAGGCAATCGCATAGCTCTGGAGCAGGCAGTGGAAATGTATCGTCGCGCGCGCGACATATGGGCTGCATTTGCGGGCGAGGCGAGCGGCGTTTATGTGAACGACATCACCTATGGCCCGCGTCCTTATCAGCGCGGCCACTGGAGCGATCGCCTGGCAGCAATTGAAGACGATGTGGCCGAAATGGCAAAGCGGCTCCAGGGTGCGGCGTCACCGCCGGAAACCTCGGAGAACGTGCGGATCGCAATCGCGGAGGCGATGGGGCGTCCACGTCGGGAATTCATCGACTGCAAGCATCTTCCCCCAGCACAGTTCATCCCAAAACAGGAACTGCAGATTTCGCTCACCGTGCCGCAATCACCCGCTTCCGCTTCGGCTTTGCTGCGCTATCGCCATGTGAATCAGGCTGAGCGGTATCAATCCGCGGAGATGCGCGTCGGAGACTCCCAAGCTGCAGCGACGATTCCAGAGAGCTATACGGATTCTCCATTCCCAATTCAGTACTACTTCGAGCTGCGGACAAACGGCAGAGCATGGCTATATCCCGGTCTTGGCCCGCAGCTAAACAATCAGCCGTATTTCGTAGTCCGTTCAGCAAGACCGCAGGCTAGCTGAGACAGCAGACGGGAGCGTTGACACTACTACCACCCGGCAGCACCGTGAACTGCCAAACATGATCCTGCAGCGGACGATTGTGCGGACGGGCGTAGCTGATCTCACCAACCGCAGATCCCCAGGAACTGCTTGCAAGGTGCTCAAAGGGATATGCACTTTTAATTTGTTCCCTGAACGGATTCCGGCGGCAGGAGTACCATTTCCACCATGAATCGCCTGCAGCTTGCTTTTGTGAACTGCGCTTCCTTTGCGGGCAAAAGGAAATGGGGAGTGATAGTCATTCTTGCCTTCTTCGGCGTAGCAACAATTTCCGCCCAGGAAAAGCCTCCAACATTTCAAAGTCAAACCAACCTGGTGTTAGTTCCCACTAGCGTTTATTCACCAAAAGGCGATCCCGTTTATGGACTATCAGCGAACGATTTTGTAATTGAAGACAATGGAGTACCCCAAACTGTGATGCTAGACGAGGAGGGCGATAGCAACCCGGTATCGATCGTCTTAGCCGTTCAGGTTGGACGCAGCGCCTCTCTGCAGTTTACGAAAGCAAAGGGCGTCGCTGCTGACGACCCCTTCTATACCGAAGCGGAGCGCCGTGATTGCCGAGTGCGGAAGCTGCCATGCTCTACCAGCATTGCGGGGCTCGGAGCCATGCTGACGGCGTTGGTTGACGAAACCCACGGAGAAGCGGCCGTGGTCACTTTTGACAGCGAGCCTCGACTGTTCCAGGACTTTACCGAGGACAGCGACAAACTGTCGCAAAGGTTGCGATTGCTCACGCCAGGCGATGATGGGGCGGCGATTCTCGACGCGGTGGGCTACTCTCTCAAGCTCTTAGATCCAAGGAAGGGGCGACACGTCCTGATCCTCGTCAGCGAAAGCCGCGATCACGGTAGCCGAGTGGAGACACTTTCCGCCATCGTCCAGAAGTTGACGCTGAAAGACACCATCGTTTACAGCGTGACCTTCTCGCCCGCACGTTCGCAGCTTCTTCACGGATTCACCGAACCTGTTGAGACTACCAAAATGAACCTGCTTGCTCCCATCCAGATGGCTATTGAGGGCATGCAAAAGAACGTCGCGGAAGGTCTGTCGAACCTGAGCGGTGGAGACTCCCTGAAATTTAAGACTCGCCGCAGTTTCGAGTCCGATCTTGCGTTCATCAACACCGATATCCCCAATCGGTACTTGCTGAGTTTTCAACCTAAAGATGCGAAGCCAGGTCCGCACACACTTACGGTTCGTCTTCGCAACAGGAATGACAAAATTGAAATTAGAGCTCGTAATGCATACTGGGCTCTGGGCAGCAGCAATTGATTGAGACGGGGAGTACGATTTTGCGCATGAATCGCCTGTTGCTTGTTTGTGTGATGTGCGCGTCGTTTTTCGCGGTCGCGCAATCTGCGTCGCGCGATGTTGGTCTGACGGCCTCCGACGGCACTCATCTGAAAGCGAGCTTCTACCCGGCGAATGCACGCCAGAAGCCCGCGCCCGCCGTGATCCTTCTGCACATGTGCAACACCAGCCGCAAATCGTGGACACCGGTAGCGGAACAACTGGCCACGGTTGGGATCAGCGCGCTCACTATTGACAACCGCGGCTTTGGCGAGAGTGGCGGACCGCGTTTTGATGATGCCAAGCCCGATGTGCAACAGCAGATTCGCGACAAGTGGCCTGGCGATTTCGATACCGCATTCAACTGGCTTCTGTCGCAGCCTGGTGTCGATAAGAACCGAATTGGCGCAGGTGGCGGTTCATGCGGTGTGAACAACGTTGTGAAACTCGCCAGTCGGCATCCCGAGATTCGATCGCTTGTGCTCCTGGCGGGACCGGTCGATCCGGGCGCACTAACGTATCTCCAGCAGAATCCATGGATCCCGCTCTTCACTTCCGCCGCTGCCGACGACGAATACATGAACGACGCTCCGCAACTCATGCAGTGGTTCGCTGAACTCACCGGAAATCCTCGAAACAAATTCGTCGGCTTCAAAGACGGACGTCACGGCACGGAGATCTTCGGACCGCATCCCGAATTGCCAAGGCAGATCGTCGCGTTTTATGTGGACACACTCGAAAAGAAGCCGGCGAACGCAAACGCGAGGTTCACGCCGAGGCCGACAGCAGCTTCACAATTCTGGACGGCAGCTTCCAAACCTGGAGGCGCTGCGCAGGCTGCACAGATCTTTCACGAGGCGCGTAAACGCGATCCGAATGCATTCGTCTTTCCGGAAGCGATGTTGAACGTGCTTGCATACGAACGGCTGCAGGCCGCAGGAGTTCACGTTGCAGGGGCAAACCTGCCAACACAAAAACCGGCGTCGCCTTCCGCGAATGACGCATCCCAGGCAAAGACTGACGCGCTCACTCTATTCAAGCTGAACGCGGAAGCGTACCCGGAATCGGCGAACGCGCAGGACAGCCTCGCCGACGCCTATCTCGTCAATGGCCAGAAATCCGAGGCCCTCGCCGCCGAGCAGAAGTGCCTGGAGCTTCTGCCGAACGACAAAAGCAACGACCAATTCAAAGCCCAGCTTCGCCGGGCCGCAGAAGAGAAGATTGCAAAGCTAAAAGGCTAAGCGGCGACTGATAGCGCCCGTGCCGATCTAAGCGCGTTGCACGCGGCCCGTGGCTTTCAAAATCCGCAGTACTGAAAGTATCGTCTTCCAACTGCGTGTCGTCGCCGGAGTCCCGAAGAGTTTGTCGATCTGACCGAGATAGCCGATTGTTTTCATGTGTCGCCGGTACACTCCAAAGACAAATCGATTTCTCGATCCGATGATTCGTACGAACCACTCGCCAGTTTCGGGAATTGCGATCGGGAAGGACGGTTTGGGACGACCAGCTTTCGACAGGATGCTGACGAAGCGAACGATATCGGGACGTGATGGCTCAGCAGCAAACGGATCTTGCTTTTCCAATCGGATAAGTTCCGTGCTGTCACAGAACGCAACTTTCGCCTCAAACGGCAGCCTCCGGCGCAACTCCGCAAAAAACTTTGCGCGCGACCCAGGCTTTCGGACGACAAATGTCCCTGTTGCGCCGACATTTACGACGTCATAGGCGCCGAGTTCTTTTGCGAGAGTGCTTGGGCGGAACGCTCTGTACCCTCCAACGTTTATTCCTCGCAAGAAAACAATGAGAGCCATATCGCGTCTTCGGCGGCACTATTGCATCATCGGCGCAGCGGCCAATTGCGGTGTAACGCGCGTTCTGGGGCTATCCGTGTTCGACGCGGTTCTTTATATCCGAGTACGCCATCTCGATGAGCCTGCGTAGCGCTGCGGAATCTGTCGCTATTCCTGGTCGTAACTTCACATGGCGCATGAACCTCCCCCTGCCTTCTAACAAGCGGGCAGGATCCGGCAGCGACGCTCCGTGAAAGAAGCCGACGTTTACGTGTGAAGTGAATACATTCACGTAGCCGAAGGGCGCATCGCCGAGGCATGCAGTCGGACAGCCATCGTGCAAAAGCTCCCGAACTTCGTCGCCGCATTTGCGCATCACCTCGAACCACTTATGCGCAATCGCTCCTGATTCACCAGCATGCTCTTTCATCCAGCGGTCGATGGCGGGATCGCGCTCGACAGCGCCGTTGAATCGCAGGAAGCTTGATCTCTTCATTCCTTTACCTTGCAGTTCCATGGTCCACGGTGCCAAGTTGGAATTCGCCTCGCGACTCATCTCCTTAAACGATCCGTGAGAGCGTCAAAACAGTGTCAGGCGCACAAATTCTGAGTGGCTGGCGGTTCGTCATCCCAAACCTTGGGAGATTCGAAGAGATGATAGCCTGCTTGCATGCGCATTCAGCCGCTGATCGCAGTGAAGGACGTGGAAGCAAGTAGCCGCTGGTATCAACGTCTGCTTGGGTTGCGAAGCAATCACGGCGGCAGCGCCTATGAACAATTGGTGTCCGGCGGCGAACTGGTGCTTCAGTTGCACAGCTTTGATGTCGAACATCATCATGGCCGGATAGGAGATCCTCACGACAAGCCATATGGGAACGGGGTTCTGCTTTGGTTTGAAGTGGATGACATAGACGCAGTCTTGCAACGTGCCACAGAGATGAATGTCGAGATCGTGATCCCACGGCACCGCAACCCGCCCGACGGCAATGGCGGCCCAAATCACTGGGAATGCTGGATGCGAGATCCAGATGGGTATCATGTCGTCGTCGCAAGTCCCTACGGCAGCGCTGATGGAAATTGGCATCCTGAGGGCAACCCCTTCGATGTCAGGTAAGAGGGGTGCCCCTTTCCATATTGATACGCTGCTCTGGATGTCGAGGAATTGGGCGCCCGACGTGTCGTTGTTCCCCTCACCAGCTTCCGGGTACCTCGCCATCCTGACCATTGATGACGTAGTCGATGGCGCGTTGCAGACCTGCTTCGGTCCATAGGTAGCGCCTGCTTCCTCCGTCGGACCACGGACTACGCGAATCCTCCCAACAACCCTCTTGGCGCAGTTGGCGGGTTGCGTTTGCTTTCAACGCATTCAGGACCAAATCGGGACGCACGTCCGCAGAAATGACGGCGTGAACGTGGTTCGTCCTTACGTTCAGCGCGCGCAGAAGCCAGTTCCGGACATCACTCGTTTCGCGGATCGCTCGTTCTACGCACTGGCGTTGTGCCGCCGTGAGCACAACAGGGACTCTCTTGAGCCGGACCTCGGTTTGAGCAAGACGAGCAGCGTTGGGTCGAAAGACTGGCTCACCGTACTGATTGTGAAATCGATCGACTGATCCGCGCGGATCACCATGCAACCACGTCCCATAAGAACGAAACGTGATCAGGTAAGCCAACGGCACGCTCTCGGCCACGGCCAGGCAGTCTAACAGAACCACCTGCGGTAGCGGGTGGTGCTTTTGGTTTTGGTGTTGGTTTTCGCTGTTTTGTCAGTTGCTCTTAGCCGGCTGGACGGCGACCAACAGCCAATGGCCAATTAACCCAGCAACTGCAAAACCAACTGCACCACCGCTAGCGCAGGTGGAACCAAAAGCAACTGCACCACCCGCTACCGCAGGTGGTTCTGAGCGGCGAGGGCGGTGCCAACGTTGGAATTCACTCCTTCATTCATATCGCAGCGCCACCATGGGATCGACTTTCGATGCGCGGCGGGCCGGCGCATATCCGGCGAGCAGGGTAATGGCGATGATGGCGGCAACCGATGCGGCGATGGTTATTGGATCGTGTGGCGATAACTCGTATAGCTGATGGCTGAGCAGTCTTGCTGCTACCCACGCCAGTGGGAGGCCAACTGCGATTCCCGCAATCACCAGGAATGAGACTTCGGTGAGCACCATGAGCAGGATGCGTCCGCGTTCGGCGCCAAGAGCCATGCGCACGCCGATCTCTGCGGTTCTTCGCGTTACCGAGTAGCCGATGGTGCCGTAGAGACCCACGCAGGCCAGCAGCAGAGCCAGGGCGGCGAAGGCGCCGCTCAGGAGCGCGAAGGTTCGCTCCAGCAGCAGGGAACCTTCGACTACCTCTTCTTCTGTCTTCATACGAACCACCGGGACGCCTTTGTCGAGATCGAGGCATATCTGCCGTACCGAATTGGAAATGGATTGTGGGTCTCCCTGGGTGCGCACGAAGAAGACCATCTGTGCGGAGACGAGTTTTGATTGCTGATACGACCAATACGCGGTTGGCGGCGGATCGCTGCGCAGACTGCCGTATTTCACATCGCGGGCAACGCCAACGATCTCGTAGGGTACGAGGTTGTTGCTACGTCCATAGACCAGATGCTTGCCAATGGGATTGTCGCCGTGGAAGTACCGGCGCACCACCGCCTCATTCACGACCGCTGCCTTCGCGGCGCTAGGCGTGTCCTGCTCGCCGATTGCTCTGCCCAGAACGATGGGGATGTTGAGCGTCCTGAAGTAATCGGGACCAACCATGTGGCGGTACACATCCACCGATTGTCCAGCCGCGGTGTAGCCGGGAATTTGCGGAGAGTTCGTGGTGTAACCCGAATCGATCGGGCCATGCTGGGCGAGAGTTACCGATCGTACTCCGGGGAGAGATTGCAGCCGGCGCTGCAGCTCCTGGTAGTAGTCGATCAGCCGCTGATCTTTATATCCATTCAGTCCAGGACGAACCTCGAAGGTGAGCAGTGCATGCTGGTCGAAGCCGAGGCTCACATGCTGCAGACGATTGAGGGTGCGCAGCAGCAGTCCGGAGGCGACGAGCAGCAGCAGCGAAAGCGCAACCTGTCCGCCCACCAGAGCTTTCCCGATTCGGAACCTTCCTCCCGCTAATGACGCCTGCATGCGGGTATCTTTCAAAGCGGGAGCGACACTCACACGGGTCACTGCGAGTGCAGGCGCTAATCCGAAGACAATTCCGCTGAGAATGGAGACGACTGCCGTGAAGGCAAGCACGTGCCAGTCGATTCCAGCAGAGAGGTTGAGCGGATTTCGTCCGGAGCCGAGCAGGCGTACCAAGGCTGAACTTGCCCAAATGGAGACCGCGAGCCCGGCTAATCCACCCGCAATCCCCAGCAGAACACTTTCGGCGAGAAGCTGGCGGATGATGCGTCCGCGCGAAGCTCCGAGACTTAGGCGTACCGCGATCTCCTTCTGACGCGCGGACGCCCGAGCCATCAGCAGACCGGCAACGTTCGCGCATGCGATCAGCAATACCAGACCGACCATGCCCATCAGCAGGAAGAGCGACGTGGAGAATTTTCGACGCAGCTCGTTCAGGCCGCGCCCTGCTGGAGTGAGTCCTATCTGGGGAATTTCCGCGTTGGCTGCTGTCTGCGCCCTGGCTCTAAGTGTCCGGTCGAAGATTACTTGCAATTCCGCGCGGGCGGACTCTTTGCTGACTCCCGGTTTCAATCGGCCGATCACCTGCAGCCACCAGGTCTTCGGCGACTTCAGTTCGTCATCGTAGATGCGCGTCCACTCGTCTCGATAGAGGCCTAGTGGAATGTAAATATCCACCGGATTGCCCGGGAGAATGCCGAAGAATTCCGGAGGAGCTACGCCGAGAATCGTGATCGGCTGCCCATTCATCGTAATGGTCTTGCCATCGACGTTGGTATCGCTACCGAAGTGCTTGCGCCAGAAGTTGTAGGAGACAACCGCAACGGATGAGGGCGACGCTGAGTCGTCGCTGGGCAGTAACACTCGGCCCAGAATGGGAGTGACGCCGAGGCCCGCGAAGAAATCTCCTGAGACGGCTTGAAGATGGGCAGACTCGGCTGCGCCGTTCACGGCTATGTTGACGTTGGAATCGTTTGCGGCATAGGCAAAGGTTGGATCGAAGACATCGTTCTCCTTCTTGAGTTCGGCGTAGTCGTCCGCAGAGAACGACGTGCTCGACATGATCCCGCCGGCATCCTTTCCGCCGTTGCCTTCGAGACTGTCGATAAATTCCTGAGGCCAGTCCTTCGCCGACCAGTTCAGCAGCATGAGGCGCCCGGGTTCGTGTACCGGCAGCATCTTCAGACTCACGGCATTGATCAGGCTGAAGATTGCAGTGTTCGCGCCGATGCCAAGCGCGAGGGAAGTGGTTATTACCAGAGCCAAAGACGGATGCTTGCGGAAGGCGCGCAAAGCGTAATGCAGGTCGCTGACCAGGTCTTCGATCCAGCTCACGCCGCGCGCTTCCCGACATTTTTCTTTTTGCTGCTCCATCCCTTGCATCGCGCGCAAGGCTGCGTTGCGGGCTTCGTTCTCAGGAAGTCCTTGGGATCTGAGGTGCTCGATCTTGCGTTGGAGGTGATACTCAAATTCTTCGCGCAGCTCCTGCTCGACTCGAGATCGGCGGAAGAGCGAACGCAATCGCAGGGGCAGTTTGTAGAGCCAGTGTTCCAGTCCCATTTCAGGCCTCCCGAAGCTGGACGACGTGCGATATCGCCGATGAGAGCCGATTCCAGTTGGCGGTTTCCTTTTCGAGCTGACGCCGGCCAAGGCGAGTCAACGAATAGAATTTGGCGCGACGATTGTTCTCGCTAGGCTTCCATTCCGATTTGATCCAGCCTTCCTGCTCCAGCTTGTGCAGCGCCGGATAAAGCGATCCATCGCTCACCTGGAGCACATCGCCGGAAATTTGCGTGAGCCGCTGGCTGATCGCCCATCCATGCAGCGGTTCCAGCGCCAGAATTTTTAGCAGCAGCAGATCAAGCGTGCCCTGGACCAAATCGGAAGGTTTGCTCAAGGATGTTCTCCTCGGTTACCGAGATTAGACGCATGCTACTCCTCTCGGTTAGCAAGGGGAAGGGAGTCGGGGGAGGCAAATCGGAACAGGCAAACCGGGCAAGTCGGGGCAGCCTAGCAAGTCGGCAAATCGGAAACAGCCTGAAGTAGCTTGTCGGAGGCTGTCCGCGAAGTGCGCCATCGTTCCGCACATTGCCGTAATCATCCGAACGCGCCACCAGCAGGTCGCGGCCCCCGCGATTTCGCCGCACTATCGACAGCAACCGACTCCCTGTTCAGCGCCGCTCCGCACAGCGAACGCGCTTACCAAACCGCTTAGTATTCCCAATCGGGAATGACTACTGTTGTCTCATCGTCCGTGCTCTCTGCGAGTTTCGGAACTCAAACACACGGTCCAGCCTTGCGACGAAGCGCACACGGCGCGTGGCGGTTTGGCGGCATTGGGAGAGCCCTACCATTTCGCACAATGAAAGCAAATTCTTAGAGAATTCTAATAATTCTCTGTATCGCCTTGATTCGACTGGAAAACGTTTATCACTTAATAAGTAACTAGAGTTTGGAATGTAGTAAATGTACCCACTGTCCTTTAGGACGATGTACCTCGGTAACTTGCATGAGTAAGAAGGACAAAAGTAAGTTCTCGCCTCGTTGTTCGCGGCATCCTGTCCTGAAGGCACCTTCCAACCGAGTCGGTGAAAGATCCTCCGGTCCAGCGTCTGCCCTCGGCCCGTTGTTCGACTCTGGTTTGAATCAAGGTGTCCTTTGTATGCGAATGGCACAACATACTTCACACACTCAGATTGGTTAGGGACGGAACGTCTCCGCTCGACAGTCAGTGGCGGGGTTTATTCGATGTGGACCAGCCTTCCGTTTGGCGAAGGCTCCTCGACGCCCAATCCCGGACCGACTCACTTCGCCGGTAAAGAACGTGATGCCGAGACCTCTGGCAATGGAAACGGACTCGATTATTTCGGAGCGAGATATTTTTCCTCCGCGATAGGCCGCTTCATGACGCCCGACTGGGCGGAAAAGCCCACCGCAGTTCCGTATGCAGAATACGGGGATCCGCAATCGCTAAATCTCTACGGGTATGTTCGCAACAATCCAGTAGGAAACACCGATGTGGATGGGCATTGCCTCGAAGATGCGTGCATAGTAGAGGGAACTGTTGCGGGGCTGTACTTGCTGGGTGCTTATATAACTTCTCCCCAAGGTCAACAAGCTGTTCGTGACGCCGCGTCAGCCGCAAATGGAATGTTAGATAGTGCTGCAGAGTCAATTGTCAACGGCCTACGATCATTGCGGAACCCTTGGGGACAAAAAGGTGCCCCAGACCATCAGAAGAAGGTGAAGGAAGAGGCAGACAAGGCGCGAGCCGAAGCTGGGCCGGGCGAAACAGTCTTGGAAGGTCAGAAAGTGCAGGGTATAGATTCCAATCGACGACCAGATGTCCAGGTCGTTGGTGCGGATGGAAAAACCAAAAGCATTGTTGAGGTAGAACGAAGGCCGGGTAGCAAGCGACATAAGCAGCGACAAGAGGAATATGATACGCATAAGAGCGTCCCACTATCTCCAAAGCCCCAACCCTGTCCTCAGTGTGTCTGATACTGTGAGAGTACGCGCCGTGATTCGACGAGGAGGGCTTTTTGCCAGAAATTGACTTCTTCCTGATCGATGAGGAGCAACGATGGCTCACTAGGCAAGTGCTCGAACTCGGCTCAGAGCTGGTGCCGGATCTGCGTTACCGGTCCGAAGAGCTTACTATCATATCGACGGAAAAGGATTTTCTTGATGCGCATAAGCAAACGAGATTATTTTTTCTTTTAAATCCGCGACTGACAAGATCTCCGCTTCAATTGCGTCGTATAGAAAAAGGCCCAGAGAGTTTTTTCTATGTAGCACCTCGAGTTGGAGGCCCCACTGTTCAGTTCTTCCTGGGCTCTGCGCTGGGGGAGAATACAAATAGATATCTTTCTTCTTCCTTTCTTAGTTTGTATCCTTGGTATGAAAATACCCTGTCCGGGATACGCGAGAAACCATCTTGCGAGTTTGTTGCTTATTACTACGCGATCGCTGCATTGGCGAAAGGCATCAGTAAAAAAATAAAGCCGGGTGTCAGACCGTATTGGCTTTCATCTGGGGCTGAGGAGTTTGTTCGCAAGGGCGGCGGACTTGTGGGTCTCGAACAATTTCCACCTGAAGTAATTCTGACCCGCTAATCACGAAAAACCGGCAATCTCCAGAAATTGTCTGATCGACCGAGGAATGCCTCGACGCCCTGGGAGAGTTGGGGAAGGATGGAAAACGAAATGGAGCTGCACGATCCGGGTCAGGAACCCCGCCTCTCGTCCCGGGGAATCGTTCCAATGCCCAGTGAAGCTGCTCGAAAAGGACATTTTTTGTAACGCTTCTTTGATCAGAATGGCCAGATTCTGGAACGGCAGACCCGCACACACTCGAAGTAGGATTTAGACTGGCTCTAATTCGAAAAAGGCCCCGTCTTCGACAAATGGCACACAACTATTTTCCGATGGAGCCGAGCGCACTCGATATGAACTCCCGTTCCGTTTTTGGAGGGATATATGGGGCCTGCCTGCCGCCTCGAAGGGGCACACTCTTGCCCATGCTTCGGCCTCCGCTTACGCATGAATGGTTGACATTTTTGAGCACCCAAGACCAGATGTGCCCTTCGATAGGTACCGAAACATAAGGGCAACATCCGCGCACAGGAGAAGTTGCCACACTTTCTAAGGACCGTAGTTATCTCGGTCTTGATAGCGCTGCGGTAAAATTGGACATTCCCCGTCCAAGCGTTTAGGAGGCTGTTTCTGGGTCTGCTTTTTCTCCGCCGATCGTCTGCGGTTCTGGCGACTCTGCTGGTTTCTTCATTGGGTCTCTTTGCGCAGCAGACATCTGCGGCTCCCGCCGCATCTCGCGTGGCTGAGCCTGCAGCAAACAAGATCACGCTGGACGTGAGCGAGACTTTCTTCTCATTCTTTGCCGGATTGAATTCATGCGGCTATGACCAGGAGCTTGCATCATCCGATCCGGTGCGCAACCAGATCCGCGCCGATGTGATTCGCGCCGTTGCTGCTTCCGAAGATGCGCAGTTCGAGCGCAAGCAGCTTTGCGCCTTTATCCACGATCATCCGGCGCCGGATGCGGCGCATAATATCTCGCAGTACGTTTCTCTGGCCTTCTACACCAGCGAGCCGCCGCAGTTCAAAACCACGATTCGGGAATCGGACCTGCCGCCGGATTCGCAGAACGTCCTCGGATACCTGCCGGTGCTGCAGAAGTTCTACGACGCGGCCCACCTGCACGATGTCTGGAAGAAATATCGGCCGCAGTACGAGGCATACGTAGATCGCTTCCATGACGAGGTGGCGCAGATGATTCTGACTACCGACAGCTATCTGCGTATCCCGACGAACGGGCCGGTCACTCGCAGCTTTTCTCTATATATCGAGCCGCTGGTCGCGCCGGGAGAGATCAACTCGCGCAACTACGGCGTGAACTACATGATGCTGATGGCGCCCGATCAAGGCACTCTGAAGATGGCGCCGGTGCGGCACACATATCTTCATTATGTCCTTGATCCGCTCGTGCTAAAGAGGTTCGCTCGCATGCAGCCGCTGAAGCCGCTGCTGCAGACCGTGCAGAACGCTCCGCTTGACGAGAAATTCAAAACCGACATCGCGTTGCTGGTGACTGAGTCGGTAATTCGTGCAGTCGAGATTCGTACCGAGCCGACGATTCGCGTTCCAAATGAGGACAAGAAAGAACGCGAGAAGAGGATTGAGGCGGTCCGCATGCATGAGGTCGAGGAGGCCATGCAGCAGGGATTCATCCTCACGCATTACTTCTACGAGCAATTCGCGGACTTCGAAAAAGGCGAAGTCGGATTTGAGCAAGCGTTTGGTCCCATGCTGACCAACCTCAGCCTGACGCTCGGTCGCGAGGAGAAGCGCGCGCGCGAAGTGAAGTTTGCGCAGCAAGGCGCGCCTGACTTGATTCGAGCAACGATTCGTCCACAGGGCGACACGCTCGACGCGGCCGAGGAGAGTCTCGCGGCCGGCGATCCGAAATCGGCGCAGGAGATTGCGGAGAATGCAATCAGCAGCGGCGCGGGCGATCAGGGACGCGCAGCGTTCATCCTGGCGCGCGCTTCGTCGATGCAGGGACACATGCAGGACGCGATCGACAATTTCCAAAAGACGCTGCAGCTTGCAACCGATCCGCGCATGCTGGCGTGGTCGCATATCTATCTCGCGCGCATTTTCGACATCCGGGAAGATCGCGAGGATGCGTTGAAGCACTACAACGCTGCGCTAAACACAGGAGACAAGGCACCAGACACGCTGGCGGCCGCCGAGCGCGGACTGCAAAAGCCTTACGAGCCTCCGAAGAACAAGTAATATTCTTGATCTGACGATGAATTCATATTCTTTGATCCGCAGAAGCGGCCTAATCGTTTTCTCATGCGCAATCGCTCTCACGGGGAGCGCTCTTTCCCAGACTGGGACAGCGCCGCAATCGACACAGCCGCCGGCTGCTTCGGCGCCCGCGACAACTTCTTCGCCGGCGCAGAATCCGTCCCAGACTCCCTCGGCCACGCCTGCGCCTCAAGGTCCATCGCTGCCACCGCATAAAGCGCCTCCGTCGGCCAAGACGGCAGACGAATTTGCGGCGTACAACGCTGCGGCCAGCAATCCGGATACCGCGGCCGCGGAAAAAGCGGCCGATGACTTCGCTACCAAATACAACCAGAGCGACCTGCGAGGACTGCTCTACTCGAACATCATGCGCCGCTATCAGCAGGCGAACGATTCCGATAAAACGCTGGAGATGGCGCGCAAGGTCCTGACCTACGAGCCGAACGATCCGGTTGCTCTTGTGATGGCTGCCACCGTGCTCGCCGAACGTACGCGGGAGGGCGATCTGGATCGCGAAGAGCGCTACGATGAGGCGGTGAAGTACGCGCAAAAAGCGCTCGAGACCACAAAAACCGATCTTATGGTACCGGCAAATGCGACTGCGCAGCAGATCGAGTCCGCGGAAAAAATGCTGCTCTCAATGGCGCACTCGGCGCTGGGAATGGTCGATCTGAACCGCAAAAACGACGCCGCGGCCGTCCAAGAGTTCCAGCAATCGATCAGCTTGAGCACCCCAGGGCAGGTGGAACCGCTCACTTATCTGCGCCTCGCGCTCGCGCAGGACCACTTAAAGCAGTATTCTGACGCGCTGACTTCCGCAAATAAGGCAGTGGAAAGCTCTCCCGCGAACTCTCCGGTGGCGATGCTGGCCAAGCAGGAAGTGGATCGACTGTCGAAATTGCAGGGTCCCGCATCCACCGAGGCTGCCCCAACCCAGCCTCAGGGAAGTTCATCTCCTAAATAATAAGGATTGTGGCCTGTCTGCGCTGATGAAACCCGACGACTTTTCCCAGCTCGAATCGGCGTTAGGCCACAAGTTTTCCAATCCAGACCTGCTCCGCCAAGCCCTAACTCACAGCTCTCTAGCTCATGAGATGGAGATGAAAGCCATTGTCGAAGGTGGAGAGCCTCCGGAAACCGAACGTTCACCCTCTGCCGATAATGAACAATTTGAGTTCTTGGGTGACGCTGTTCTGGGCCTGGTGACGAGCGAACTGCTCTTTCAGCGCTTTCCACACTGCCGCGAAGGGCGCCTATCGAAGATGCGGGCACATCTCGTGAGTGCCAGACATCTCGTAAAAGTTGCGCGAGCTCTGCACCTAGGCCGCTATCTTCTGCTGGGACGCGGGGAAGAGCACAGCGGCGGACGATCAAAACCAGCTCTTCTGGCCGATGCCTTAGAGGCTCTGATTGCTGCCGTCTATCTCGATGGCGGCATGGAGCCGGCAAAAAGGGTAATTATCAACACAGTTTTAGAGCCGGAATTGAAGCGATTGGAGTCTAGTCCTAATGTGGACGAGCACTTTACCGACTTCAAATCCGCTCTGCAGGAGTGGGTCCAGGCGAAAGGATTGGCGCAACCGGTGTATTCCGTGGTCAGCGAGAGCGGCCCCGAACATCGGAAACTGTTCACGATGCAGGTGCGTATCCAGGAGCAGGGAGCCGAAGAGCCGATTTACGTCGCGTCGGGTGAGGACTCCACTAAGAAGAAAGCCGAGCAGCAGGCCGCACGAGTGGCGCTTGAGTATCTGCGGTCGCAGCAACCAGTTCCGGCTGAGTCTGCATGAAGAATCTGCATGAATGAGCACACCGATCTTCCGGTCGAGCCGTTTACCGAGGCTGCCGCGAGCAGGGATTTGGCGGACACTGAGGTGAATAGCGCTCCGGCGGTGGGATCGAACGGCTCAGACCTGTCTGGGAGTGAAGTAAGTCAGCCTCAGGTTCCCGCCGGGATCGCAGAAAAGAGGCCAAAAAAGCGCGGCAGAAAGGAAGTCGATGACTGGATGGGCGGTATCCAGTGGCTCTGCTCCACGGTTGTACTGGCGGTCTTCGTCATCACGTTCCTCGCTCAAGCCTTCCAGATTCCATCGGAATCAATGGAAAATACTTTGCTGATCGGCGATTACCTGCTCGTCGATAAGGTTCACTACGGCGAAGGCGGTATCTGGAATTGGCTTATGCCGTACACGCCGATCCATCGCGGCGACATCATCGTCTTTCGTTACCCCGTCCATCCGCAGCAGCATTTCGTGAAGCGTGTTGTTGGAGTGCCGGGCGATCGTGTGCACTTGTTCCGCGGAAAGGTCTTCGTCAACGGCAAAGCGCTGGATGACGCCGCATTCGCCATTCATAAGAGCCGGCAGTTTGATTCCTATCGCGACAATTTCCCTTCCGGGAATTACATCAGTCCTGAGGTGAACTCGAGCTGGTGGGTAGAGATGCACAACGTGCTGCACAACGGGGAGATCGTCGTGCCGCCCGGCCACTTCTTCGTTCTGGGAGACAACCGCGACGAAAGCCTCGACAGCCGATACTGGGGTTTCGTGCCGCGCGAGAACATCATCGGACGCCCCTTCCTCATCTACTGGTCTGTGCAGCGCGAGGAGACCGCCGCCTCGGATGATAGACTGGAGCGTCTGCTGTACACGCTCGTCCACCTGCCAGAGGACGCTCGTTGGGACCGGACATTTCACCTGGTCCGCTGATTTCTGCCTGGTCTGGATTATCCAAACGTGAAAACTGACGTACTTGTATCGAAAGAAAAGAAGACGGCAGTTGAGCCTGCCCGTCCGGAAAAGAAGAAAGAAACGCCCATGGAGTTCCTGTCCTCCATGGCGGTGGTGCTCGTCACCGGCCTTTTCATCATTACTTTCAACATCCAGGCATTCGAAATTCCCTCCAGTTCGATGGAGAACACGCTGCTGATCGGCGATCACGTTTTCGTTGATCGCATCACCATCGCGCCGCCGACGCATTGGGCAGCATTCGAGCATTATCGGCCGATTCAGCATGGCGACATCATCGTGTTTCTCTCGCCCGAAACTCCGGGGTTGTATGTCGTGAAGCGCGTAATCGGCGTCCCCGGCGACAAGATCCATCTGCGTGATGGCGTTGTTTACCGAAACGGGCAGCCGCTGAAAGAGCCGTATGTAATCCATACTCAGGGCAATTACGACCCATATCGGGACAACTTTCCGGCAGTTCCCGCTTCCGAATCGGGAATTCGTGTCGCTTCAGGATGGCCGGTGATGGCGGGCGTGATGCGCGACGGCGACGACATCGTGGTGCCTCCCGACAGCTACTTCGGCATGGGCGACAATCGCGACGTCAGCTACGACAGCCGCTATTGGGGCTTTATCCCGCGAGAGAACATCATCGGACGTCCGCTGTTCGTTTACTGGTCATTTGAGACTCCAGCCGATCAATGGCAGAAGACCGACATGGGCGATCGCATCGCATTTCTCGGACACGTCGCTCTGCACTTCTTCGATCAGACGCGCTGGAAGCGGATGTTCCACCTGGTGCACTAAATGTCACTGCGGAGCAAGCGAACCCGCGTGTATCTCGCGATTGCGATCGTGATAGCACTGGGATTCCTTGTCCCGCCAAGCATCAATCTGAATCGCTTTCGCACGAAGCTCTCCGAATCGCTCTCGCGATCGCTCGGACGGCAAGTCAGTGTCCAAGACGTTCGCCTCCGCTTACTGCCTCTTCCCGGATTCACTTTCCGGCAGCTCCGAATCAGCGATGACGAATTCAGCGCCGAGCCTATCCTGCAGACGGGCGGCGAGAACGGCGTAGCCACATTGCGGCTTTCCTCCCTCTGGCGTGGTCGGCTGGAAATCGCGAGCGTATCCCTCACACAGGCCAGTCTTAACCTGGTACGTGATGCGAGCGGACACTGGAACATGGAACGTCTCGTGAATCGAGCTGCTCAGGTTCCATCGGCTCCCACGGCCAAGAAACAGCCGGAGTGGAGGCCCCGCTTCCCCTACATCGAGATCAACGAGAGCCGAATTAATTTCAAATTTGGTCCGGAGAAAAAGCCGTTCGCGCTTTCTGACGCGCAGTTTGCCATCTGGCTCGCTGCTGAGAATCGCTGGAACGTGCGGCTAAAAGCCATTCCGCTGCGAACCGATGAGAGCGTGACAGACACGGGGACAATCAAGATTTCCGGCTCATTCGATCGAGCGTCAGAATTTGCCAAGACTCCCTTTCACTTTCAGTTCACCTGGGAGCAGCCGGAAGTCAACGCGATTGCGCAGATCGTGCGTGGACACGATCCGGGCTGGCGCGGCGCCGCTGATCTAAATGCAGAACTCAAAGGCACTCCTGCCGATTTCAGGGCGCACCTCACCGCTGATGTCGAAGAATTCCGCCGCTACGACATCGCGCGTTCGACTCCCTTCAATCTGCACGTCAATTGTGAGCAGCGCTTCCGGGCTAATGTTGTAGAGACCAGCGCGAAAGACCAGCTCGATTTTGATTGCAATGCGCCGTTAGGCTCCGGCGTGCTCAACGCGCAAGGTCAACTTCATCCTTTGAGCAAATCGCCGCAATACTCGGTGCGGCTCGTGGCCAGCGAAGTTCCCGTTGCTTCTTTGCTTCGCGCTGCCCTGCATGCCAAGAGCACACTTCCCAACGATCTCAGTGCTGACGGGATTGTTGATGGGAGCTGGACGATTGAGGGATCACCGGGCTCTCCGGCGATCTGGAATGGCGCGTTTACGGCCAGCAATACCGTGCTGAGTTCTCGTGTGCTTGAGCACGCTCTCGTTTTCCCGCGGCGAGTTGTGGTCAACTTTGAGCCCGCGCAGAACACCAGCCTGACAGTACGACACAGCGAATTGATGGTCCCCTATTCTCGCGCCGTGTTGGAGCCTGTGAGACTCGATTTGGGAGGCGACGCAACGCTCTCTGCCGTCCTCGATGGCAACGGATACAGTCTCGAATTGAATGGCGACGTGAATTGGCAGCGGCTGATGCAGGTTGCGCAATCTCTAGGCTTGCATCCCCCATCAGCCGACGTGAAAGGTTTCGGCGAGATCGACGCGCGTTACTCGGGAGAATGGCGGCATTTCGCTCCTCCGATCGTCACCGCGCAAGCGCAGATTCGCAGCGCAACCGTCGCGCTGCGTGGTTTCTCCGAACCTCTGCATGTGAAGGCGGGCACGCTCAGCTTCGACGGCGATAGCTTCAGTGCCGACGCTCTGGAGGCCAGTTTCCCTCGTGCAAAAGTAGAGTTGGTGGCTTCGATCAAGGGTTCCCGCAAATGTGAACGGTACCTGGCCTGCGATTTGAATTTCGCCTTGCAGGCGGACCAGTTGCGCGAAGCTGCTGTGCGAGAGGTTTTACTCGTTCCTGATTCGGGAGTAAGTCTCCCGTTTTTCAATTCCGGTCGAGAGTTCGAGGCCAGATGGCTGCTCGACATCCGTTCGTCGGGCACCATCTCCGTTCAGCACCTGACGCTGCCGAAGATCCACGCCGGTAATGCAAGCGCAGAGCTTGAAATCGCCGCCGGCAAGCTGCTGGTAAATCATTGGGCCGCTGACCTCTTTGGGGGGAAGTCATCGGGTGAGTGGGCCTTTGATTTTTCCGGCAAAGTCCCAGCGATCACTGCCGCTGGCTCGTTGCGGCGCGTCCGCGTCGATCAATTGGAAATGGAGCGCTCGGAAGACCACGCGTCGGGATTGCTGGACGTGAATTACCGCCTCTCAATGTCAGGCAACAACACCGATGCGCTCGCTTCGTCGCTGGCCGGCTCCGGTACCTTTTCCTGGCACAACGGAACGATTCAGACTGCGCCGGCAGATCGCGAGGATTCTTCTATCCTAAGTTTCGCGTCGTGGTCGGGAGAATTTGCGCTGCGGAAACAGCGAGTCGCGCTGGAAAATTCCAAAATGGTATCCACTTCAGGCGCACGCGGAGTCACCGGCGAAATCGCGCTGAATCCGGAGTTGAATCTCAGGCTCGTCAAGAGCGAGGCGACCGGAGCAGTTGCAGCTGAAGTCAACACAAAACCGGGTACAGCGCGCGAGCAAGCCAAGCTCGATCAATCCCGATGAGGTAACTTTTGTTCCGTCTCCATTCGAGATCGTGGTCCCCATCTCTGACTCCACTGGTTGTCGTTCTTTCCATGCTTTTCGCATTTCCAGCGTTGGCACAGAAGAGTTCATCGGGAGCGAGACATTTCTCAGCCCCTGCTCAGAGCTTCCAAAATAAGCTCGATTTCCTTGAGCGGAATGCGAAGAGCAACCCTGTGCAGCGTCGCTCAACGCAAATCAATGCCGACGAAGCGAATGCCTGGTTCCGCGAAGGCGGATACAAACTGCCGCAGGGTGTGCAGAAAGTCGTCTTTTACAGCCAGCCTGACACGATCATTTCGAATGCCACGGTCGATTTCGATGAGGTGAAGCAAGGCAAGCACAACCTGAATCCGCTGCTGTCGATGTTCAGTGGAGTTCATGATGTGGAAGTGACTGCCACCGCATCGGCCCAAAATGGGCAAGGCCATGTCACGATTCAGAGCGTCTCGATCGATGGCGTCGGCGTGCCGCATCTCGCGCTCGAGATGTTCGTGAAGAGATACATCACTCCGAAATATCCCGGCGTTGGACTCGACAACACTTTCGCAATGCCGGACCGAATTGATACTGCGACTGTGGGTCACGATTATGCGCTGCTCACACAGCGTTAGTTCCGCAATCCGCGCAGTGCATACGAGACAAACTTGGAGCCGGCCTCGGCCGCCTTTTGCTGTGCTTTTGTCTCAGTAAGAAATGACTGGGTAGCAAGGCTATCTCTGACTCAAGAAAAACACCCGGCCGAGGGCGGCCGGCTCCACGCTGTTTCACTCAGCTTTCAGCGTGATCGCCGGATCCACCTGCGCTGCTCTCCATGCCGGAATCCAGCAAGCTATGGCTGAAATCGCTAACAGCACCGCGATTACGGAGCTGTAAGTCATCGGATCAAGGCGGGAAATTCCCCAGAGCAGTGTGACCAGCGCATAGCTCGCAGCGACTGCTCCTACGAAACCAATAGCTACTCCTAACATCGTGAGCCGCAGTCCTTGTCGAACAATGAGGTTGAGAATATCGCCGCGCGAGGCACCAAGCGCTGCGCGCACCCCGATCTCTCGCGTGCGTTCGTTGACTGTTCCGGACAGAACTCCATAGATGCCGGTCGCAGCGAGAACTAACGCGACCAAGGCAAATACTTCAAAGAGGATGAGAGCGAAGCGGCGCTGCGCTTCTGTGGCCGAAACCAGACTCTCCATCGTTGCAACGCGAGGCAACGGCACGTCTTTGTCGATGGACCAGATTGCGTTTCGCACTGCAGGCACTAGCGCTGCGGGATCGCCTTGCGTTCGCACGACGAGGCTTTGCACGTTATCGACCCAGGCCCAATGTGTGGTGTAGAAAGCATCCGCTTCTCCTACTGCCAGCGACAACTGCTTCACGTCGCCGACGACTCCGACGATTTCCGCCCACGGCGCATCGGCGCGTCCCATATCGGGACCCATGCGCACGCGTTGTCCGATGGGATCGAGACCCTGGAATCTGCGTTTGGCCAGCGACTCGCTAATCAAAACGGGAATGGGAACAGTCGTGCGATCTCGCTCGTTCAGAAAACGGCCGCGACGAAGCGGAATTCTCATAGTCTCGAAATAATCGGGACTCACTGCGTAGCGGAAGGCAGCGTCATCCTGGTGAGGGAAAGCTTCGTACTCGATTCCGTAAACCTCGTAATCGCCGCTCAAGGGCAACTGGTTGACGAATGCCGCCGATTCCACTCCGGGAACGTGGCGCACAACTTCTCGTGCCTCGTCGAACAGGCGAGCGCGAGCGTCGTCGCTTACGTATCGTTTGCCGGATTCCTGCACTTCTACGGTGAGCAAGTGCGAAGCGTCAAAGCCGGGGTCAACCGAAAACAAACGTTGCAGGCTCCGCAGCAGTAGTCCCGCACTGCATAGAAGAACTAGAGCAAGCGCAACTTCCGAAACAACCAGGGAACGCCGGACGAGTTGGTGGCTTCCAGCCATTTGACGCGCACTCTGCTTCAGGCTTGCGTGTGGGTCGCTGCGTGCCCATTGAACTGCGGGCACGAATCCGACAACCAGTCCGATGAACGTCGTAATGATGAATACAAAGATGAGTACCGCAGTATCAACTCGAATCGCTTCAGCCCTCGGAAGCCCAGGCGGACTGAGGGCGACTAGCGCTCTGACACCTATTTCTGCGATGGCGATTCCAAGCAATCCCCCGAGTACTGCAAGCAGCAGGCTCTCTGTGATGAGCTGACGCAGAAGTCGCGTTTGTCCCGCGCCTAGAGCTGCACGCATTGCGAATTCGCCGCGTCGCTGGGCTGCGCGAGCCAGTAGGAGATTGGTCACGTTCACGCACGCGATCAGTAACACGAGGATCACGGCTCCAAGAATCGCCAGCAATGCCGGCTTCACGCCGGCAATCAGATTGTCCTGCAGAGAAGTCAGAATCACGCCAGCAGGAATGCCGCCCGCGCTGTCAAAGCCTTTGGCGTGGGCACTACCGAACGGCGGTAGGAGTGCGTTGATTTCACTAGTCGCTCGTTCTTTGCTGATCCCCGACTTTAGTCGAGCAATCATCGTGAGATGGTGGCCCCATTCCGGACCGCCGAGCGGAATGGAAGCATCGTATTGCAACGGCGCCCATACTTCGGCGGTCGGAGAGAGCACGTTTTCGAATCCTGAAGGCATTACGCCAATGATCGTGTAGCTGCTGGTGGCGTCGAAGCCCCGGCTTGTTTCCAGTGTGATCGCACGTCCGACGATGTTCGGATCCGCTGAAAAACGGCGATGCCACAAACGATTGCTGATGATCAGGACATTCGGGCCGTGGAACTGATCATCCTGCGGTTGAAAATCGCGGCCCAATGCGGGAACGACGCCAAGCGTGCGAAAGTAGCCCGCGCTCACGCGCTGTCCCCAGAAAAACTCTGGTTCACCGACTCCTACCATTGCGGGTCGCCAGACCTTCATCACGGCCATGGCTTCGAATGATTGGCTTCGCTCCATTATTCCCCGAAACGTGGCAAAGCTCGGCAAACGCGATCCGCCGTCCTTCATCTCGAAGACCGACATGATGCGGGCAGGGTGCGGATAAGGCAGTGATTTGAAGAGAATCGGATTGACTGCGCTGAAAATGGCCGTAGTAGCGCCGATCCCGAGGCCAAGAATCAGGATGGCCGTTGCAGCAAAGCCCGGATTCTTCCGCAACTGACGAATTCCGTAACGGATGTCCCGAAGAGTAGTTTCGAAACGAAACTCTATTCCTTCTACGCTCTTTTCTTTGAGGCGCAGTTCGTTTCCAAATTGCCGCGCTGCTACTGTGCTCGCCATCGCCTGGGATAGACCTTGGTTCCGAAGTTGCTCCTGCGCCTGATCACGATGGAACGCCATCTCTTCAGCCAACTCTCGGCTGAACCGGTCACGAGAAATCAAGAATCGAAGCCTGCGGAAGAACTCAAGGATCAATCTCATAGGAAGCTTCTACGCGTTCTGCAGCACGCGAGTGATCGCGGCAATCATCTGCTGGAATTCCGAGAGCTCAACTCCCAACTGCTTCCGTCCAGAACTGGTGAGCGTGTAATAGCGAGCGCGACGGTTCGTCTCCGTCATCTTCCATTCGGCTTTTACCCACCCTTGCACCAGCAATCGCTGCAGCGCGGGATACAGCGACCCTTCTTCAACCGTGAGTACCTCATCGGAAAGCTGTTTGATGGCTTGCGCGATTCCATAGCCGTGCAGTGGCGCGCGCGTGAGCGTCTTGAGGATAAGCATGTCGAGGGTGCCGGGGAGCAGATCGGACTTCTTCGCCATGGGAGTTACATATAGATTATCTATGTATAGACTGTCAAGGGAGAGGGTGGGTCGTGGGGAAGGGGACTGCGGAGCGGAGAGACAGGGAATTTGGCCAGCGCCTGCGAGATTTCGTGAGTTATCGGTGTCCGGCGTAGTACTTTCCGATGATCACGCCTATCTCGACGGCGGAATCTGGTCCGAGGTCATCAAATGCAAAGCCGATGCCCTTCTCTTCTGAGTAACGGACTTCGCAGTTCAGCACGCGCTCGATGCCCTCGCTGGGATCGACGATGCGCAGCGTGACCATCTGCCCTGGACGATAGAGCTTGGGATCGCACTCGCAGAGCAGGCCTCCTTGGCCGATTACGCGCAGCGCGCCGAGTTTCTTGCCGTTCGCGTCTTCCACGTAAGCAGCAGCTTCGGGAGGCAGAGTGACTCGCTCATACTTTCGCTTCTCAGCTTGATCCATGGGGATCTCCTTTATTGGACCTTTTCGGGAAACGGCTGCACTGGATCGACGTCAACCGGTATATTGCGCAACTCTGCCATCGCGGACTGCAATTCGCTCGGCATCACGTCGTACTTCTTGAACCAGGCCGCCGCGCGATCGCGATCACCTGTGGCCTCCTGCTCGAGCAACTCCTTCGCGAGCGCTGCAATAGTCTCGGGCATCTTGGCATAGTCCACGTGATAGCGGCCCGAAGAATCACGCGTGATCGCTTTCTGCTCACTGAGGTAGTTGAATTCCATCATCTCGGCGCGTCCGTGGGCCTCGCCAACACCGAAGCGCACTGTGCGAAAGATGCCGGCCACGTACGAAGCATAGTATTCCTGCTCGCGTTCTTTCGGGAGCACGCCTTTATCCATGAGAAACTTCAATGCAAACATTCCCACCACATCGGCTTTTGCTTCTTCCAGTCCCGGGTAGATGTCGGCCAGCGCTTCGCGAATATCCTTCTTGCCCGACGAAGTGCGCGAGTAGGCTGGGCCGAGTCCGTGACAGATTTCGTGCATCACCGTGCTTGCCATGTAGCCGTCTGCGGTGGCTTGCGCAGCCTGTGCGGGATCCATGATGCCTTTCGCGAGCGGCAGGATGACGTAGTTCACGCGCGCGTCCATGTAGTTCTTGAAGAAGATCTTCTTCGTGCCCTTTTGCTCGTGGATGCGAGCATCGTTCGGGAGATTGTCGGCTACTGCCTGGTAGCCATGACGCAGATCGCCGCCGCGGAACGGCGTGTCCATCACCTCCATCGGCGTGGGCTGGCCGGCTTTCGATGGCCGATCTTCTGGTGCTAGCGGCAGCGCATCCTGAATCTCGGGAACGTGCTGTTGGTAAACCGCCAGCTTCCCACTCTCGGTTTCGTTGCGAATCATCACCGCTGCTCCGTAGGAAGTCTTCACTCCGAGCACACCGTCGAGATAGGTCTCATACGGCGCCATGATCACGTCGAACTTCGGATTCTGGAGATCGACCCAGGCGAGGTCGCTCTTGTAGTAGTCGTCTGAAAGGAGAGCGTCGGCTCGGAGTCGAAGAAAATCCGCGAAAGCTTTGTCGTCGGAGAGATCGGCGGCTTCGCGCAAGTCCTTCGCAGCCGGAATCAGAAACTGGCGATACGCTGTGCGATAGGGAATCGCCTCCAGTTGATCTCCGTTGCGGCGGATGACGGTGTAGGGGCTGTAAAGCTCGTCTTTCTGATCTGGATGTGCCGCAATATACTTCTCCAGTTCCTCGCGAGTGAGCCCGTCAGGATAAAGTCCGCGCCCTGGCGGCATCGGCTTCGTGCCTACAAACGGCTTGTTGTCGTTCGTCAGATCGAAGCGGCTGCCGTTGATCATCAGGAACTGCCGCAGCTTGATGTCGCGAGGATTCTTCGAATTCTCCAGGCTCTTGTACAGCGCCAGACCTTCGGGATCACTTTGCCGCCAAAAGATGTCGTCGAGATAGCGCGAGGCATCGACCAGTTTGTCGATCATCTGCAGCTCGCGTGCGGAGAATTTGGACCTATCGAACGGGATCACAACCCGCTTGTACTTGGCCAGCCGTTCCGCCAAATCCGGCACAACGTATTCAGGCTTTGCAAACCGCGAGACGCCATGGTGCAGCGGCGTGCTTGTTCTTCTGGTCTTGCTCTGTGCAATCAAGGATGAAGAGGAAAGAACTACAAAGAAGATGCCAATCCACTTGTAAGAAGACACGGCCTGAATTCTAGCAGCAGGTCAGAATCGATGCCGGTTGAGAAGGTTCAGTGCTGACGGAGGAATCGATCAGGAATCGGCTCTGTATGTTTTTGGAGACTCTCGATATATCCGCCGATTGCATCCCTCGCCATTGCCTTAGCCTCTGAGAGACTCCGGCCATATGTGACACAGCCAGGGAGAGCGGGGACCAAAGCTGTGAATCCACCCTCCGGCTCTGGTCGCAGCACCACGTTGAATCTGCGCCTCTGTTTTTTCATGCCGATACGAATCTTAAACTGAGCTTGCGCAGTGATCGCACTCTCCTGATTTCAGCGTGAATCTTGTGAGATTTCTGCTAAGATTTCCACAGCTCTCGCCGATTCCCGCGTTCCCCTCTACATGACTGTTTCTGTGCGCACCTGCAGCAACTCAGGTGCAATATCGTGGGTTCCTGCCGCAATATCCACAACATATTGTGTGCCGTTGTTGACGCAGGCTACTACCAATCGTAAATTGAGCAGGTCGTTTCCTTCTCTGGCCGCTGGTGTGATGGGCCAAAACGACTGGTGTAACCATTTGAGTCAACACGACGCGATGGCGCTCAAATTGATCGCACCTCGGCCTGAATCTCGGGTTTCGCGATTCATCGTCCTCCCCTCTTTCCTCGAAGGAGCGTGCAGTGCTTAAGCTCAAAAAGCTTCAGATTCTCGGCTTCAAATCTTTCTGTGATCGGACCGAACTCAAGTTCCACGGCGAGGGCATCGCGGCGATCGTCGGTCCCAACGGATGCGGCAAGTCCAATGTCTCCGACGCGATCTCGTGGGTTCTTGGTGAGCAGTCAGCGCGCAGCCTCCGTGGCGCCCGCATGGAAGACGTAATCTTCGCCGGCACGCGTGATCGTAAGCCGACCGGCATGGCCGAAGTTTCGCTCACGCTTATCGACCCGGATATTTATGACGGCGATCACAGCGGCGCACCTGAGATCGAAATTCAGGACGAGCTCTCCGGAGAAGACTGGGATGAGGCATCGCTGCGCACCACCGCCGCCGAGGAAACCGCGCGCGCCGAAGAAGAAGCGCGTCCAGGGCAGTTGATCGATGCAGAGGGGAACGTCGTTGCGACGGCGGTGGAGGGCAGCGAAACCGAAGAGAGCCCCAGCATTGATGGAGAGGCTCCGTCTGCATCTGAAGTTAGTCCCGAATCGGGAACTGCCGAAGCTCAAGCTGCAAACCCGGAAGTTGTCCTTAAAATTCGCCGCCGCAAGTTTAACTCGCAATTCCGAGCGGGAGAAATCGTTGTCACTCGCCGTTTGTTCCGTTCTGGAGAATCGGAATACCTGCTGAATGGCAAGCTCTGCCGTCTTCGCGATATTCAGGACATCTTCATGGGTACCGGCCTTGGACCGGAGTCGTACGCGATCATCGAGCAAGGACGTATCGGCCAGATTCTATCGAGCAAGCCGCATGATCGGCGCGCCATCATCGAAGAAGCAGCAGGTATCACGAAATTCAAGACGAAGAAGCGTCTTGCCGAGTTGCGCCTGGAACATGCGCGTCAAAATCTGGCGCGCATCAACGACATCTTCGACGAAGTCACGCGCCAGATGAACTCGCTAAAGCGTCAGGCGGCAAAGGCCGAGCGCTATGCCAAGCTGCGCGACGAAATGCGCGAGAAGCTCCGAGTGGTGCTCGCGAGCAAGCTGACGCAGATGGCGCGCGAGAATGCCGCGCTCGAAGAGAAGATTCAAGCTCTCAGCATTGAAGTCGGCGATCGCGCCGGCGCAGTCGAACTAATGGAACGCGCGCATTCCTCGGTTTCCGAACGCGCTTACTCGCTCGAAGCAGAAGCTCGTGCGGTTCACGATCGCTTGAGTCAGATCGACGTGGAAGCCGGCCGGGCAAATTCGCGCCGCGCGAACAACGAAGAGCGCTGTGCAGAGCTGGTGGTGCGCGCTGCCTCGGACGAGGCTGAACTTGAGCGCACGCGCACCAGGTTGCAGGAGCTCGCCACCGAAGAATCGGGGAACCGTACCGTTCTGGAATCGGCATCCGCCGAAGTGCAGATGGCCGAAGAGCAGTTTCGTTTCGAGCAGGAACAGGCTGCCGAAGCGGGCCGGCAGCTTGCCGGAATGGAACAGCAGCAGGAGCTGCGGCGCCGATCGGTGTACGAGGTGATGTCGGCAGTGACGAAGGTACGCGGCGAGATCGCACAGACCGAAGATCACCTGGCCTCGCTTGCCGAGCAAAGCCTGCGGCTAAATTCCGAAATGGAATCAACTCTGTCGGAGGTCGAAGCGCTCGGCGGACGCCGTGGGCAGGTCACGATGGAGTTTGAATCCATCAATGAGACGGTAGGTGCGCTGGCGGCTCGCATCAGCGAAGTTCGCACCTCCCTGGAGGAAAAGCGCGCTCTCGAACTCGAGTGCAAGCGCCACCTTGACGGGCTGCGCTCGGAGTTAGCGACGGCGATGGGCAAACGAGCGTCGATTGAAGCCCTGCTGCGCGATCACGGATATTCGACTGAATCAGTAAAGCGGTTGCTGAAAGCAAACTCGCTCGAAGGCGGACTCGCGCCTGCGGGCGTACTCGCTGATTTTCTCGAGGTGGATGATCAATACGAAGGCGTAATCGACGACTTCTTCCGCGATGAGCTCAACTACATCGTTGTGAAGTCGTGGAACGCAGCCGAAGAGGGCATGCGTCTGCTCAAGACCGACGTCGATGGACGCGCAACATTCCTCGTTCACCCCAGCGATTCTCAAGCGAAGTTTTCGTTTGCGGTGGACGAGAACGCACAGCGACAACCGGCTCGTGATTCGATCGTCCCACTCACGCGCTGCATTCGCGTGCTGAACGGTTTCGGAAAATCGCTGGAGGTGATTCTGCCCAAGCTGCGCGACGGGTACATCGCTCCGGATGCTTCAGTCGCCCGTGAGCTGGCGCTGGAAAATCCGGATGCCTTTTTCCTGTCGCCCACAGGCGAAACCTTCCACAACGTCACGGTCACGGGTGGGAAGCAGCGGACGGAGGGTCCGCTGTCACTCAAGCGCGAGTTGCGTGAAGTGAATCGTTTGGTTCAGATGCTGGAAGACGCGCTGCGCAACGAAGAATTGCGCGTCCAGCAGTTGGGACGTGAAGTTTCCGACCTGAGCGCACTTCTCGAACGGCTGCAGGACGAGAAGCGCGAAGCCGAGAAGAATGCACATAGCTCAGGTGTCGCCCTCAAGCAGATGGAATCCGAGCTTGCACGCGCCGAGCAGCGCTTGCATCAACTTCGCCTTGAGATGGACCGAGTGCAGCAGCAGCAGTCGGGCAAGCAGGAGCTGCTGGCGTTCAAGCGGGAAGAGCTCGAGCGCCACGAGGTGCGGCAATGCGAGTTGGAACTCGAAGTCAATAATGCGCAACAGAGTCTGACCGAGCACCGCAATACTCGCGATTCGGCGACACATCGCGCTGCCGAGGCTCGGGCCCGACTTGCCGCGCTCGAAGAGCGCCGTCGGGCGGCGGCAGTGGCGCTGGAGCGCATCAGCCACATGGTCCGAGAAGTGAACTCGCGCGTCGAGTCGCTCGAATCCCAAATCACGAATGCGCATGCGGAGAAACAAGAGCGCGAAGCTGAGAACCTTCGCATCGCTGAGTTCCTGGTTGCGCTCCAGACCGAACGCGAGCAGGGTGAGCGCAAAGCTGCGGAGCTGAAGAGTGCAGGTGAGAAGATTCGCGTGCTCTGCGTGGAATTCGACGGCTCCCTACGCGCTGTCCGGCAAGAACTGGAAGTCGTTCGCGAGCGCCGTGGGGAATTGTCCACGGCGTTGGCACGGCTCCAGTCGGACATGCAGCACATGGCCGAAACGTGCGTGCAGGAGCTGTCGATGACCTCTGACGCGCTGCTTGCGGATCCCTCCATCGCCGTGATCGAAGGCGAGCCTCTCGTGCAGGAAGAAGAACTCTATCGCGAGATGCGTACGAAGCTCGACAACATGGGTCCGGTGAACATGATGGCGCTCGAAGAGTACAAAGAAACAGCGCAGCGCCACGAGTTCCTCGAAACCCAACGCAAAGACCTGCTCGACTCGATCGAGAACACGCAGAACACAATCAAAGAGATCGACGAGTTCTCGAAGCAGAAGTTCGACGAGGCGTTTGCGAAAATCAACGAGAACTTCCAGGTAACATTCCGCAAGCTCTTCGGCGGTGGGCAAGGCTTTATGAAGCTCACGGACGAAGAGAACTCGGCCGAGAGCGGCATCGACATCGTCGCGTCGCCTCCGGGCAAGAAGCTGCAGAACGTGCTGCTGCTATCAGGTGGAGAGAAGGCGCTTACTGCGCTCTCGCTGCTGGTTGGAATCTTCCAATATCAGCCAAGCCCGTTCTGCATCCTCGACGAAGTCGATGCGCCGCTCGATGAATCCAACGTCGGCCGGTTCACTGAATTGGTAAAAGAGATGAGCGACCGCACGCAGTTCATCGTGATCACGCACCACAAGCGCACGATCAGCGCATCGCCAGTGCTGTATGGCGTGACCATGCAGGAACCGGGCGTGTCGAAGATCGTCTCGGTGAGGTTCGGCGAGGAGACGTCGAAGCTCGCGGTGGGAGCGACTGCGTAAGTTCTTTTTCACCACGGAGCCACGGAGACGCGGAGGAAGGAGCGGTTTCAGGTTTCGAGTTTCAGGTTTCGGCAAACCAATGGATGTCGAGAGGCACACTACTTCTATTCTGCGAAGCTCGATGTAGTTTTCGGCTTCATGTGCTCCGTGCCTCCGTGGTGAAAATTAAAGTCACCGCTCCCCAATTCCACATCTTGAAAGTATTTTTCCGAATCGCGAACCCGCGCATTATTCCAAGTACAATCTAAGGTCATGAAGACCCTGGTCACCGGCGGCGCTGGATACATCGGAGCGACGACTGTTCAAGCCTTGCTCGATGCCGGCCACGAAGTCCTGGTCTTCGACAACCTGAGCAAGGGCTACGCCGATGCAATCCCTCCCCGCGTCACGCTGGTGAGAGGAGATGTGGGGAATCGCGAGCAGATCGAGATCGTGCTGCGCGACTACCGGCCAGAGGCCGTTCTGCACTTTGCCGCATCGATCGAAGCCGGTGAATCGATGAAGGTTCCGGAAAAGTACTTTCGGAACAACTCGGCTGCCACGCTTAGTCTGCTCGAAGCCATGCTTGCTGCGCGAGTGGAAAAACTCATTTTTTCCTCGACGGCAGCCCTGTACGGTGAGCCGAAGCGAATCCCGATTCAGGAAGACGATCAACTGAAACCGACGAACGCCTACGGCGAATCGAAGCTTCTTGTGGAGCGAATGCTGGCGTGGTTCCATCGCATTCATGGTCTCCGCTACGCCAGTCTGAGATATTTCAATGCCGCAGGATCCAATGGCCATTCTGGCGAGCGCCACGATCCTGAGTCGCACTTAATTCCGATTGTTTTGCAAGCGGCGGCCGGCTTGCGCGATCACGTTTCCATTTATGGAACTGACTACGCAACCAAGGACGGAACATGCGTTCGCGACTACATCCATGTAAGTGATCTGGCGGACGCACACGTACTCGCTCTCGAAGCACTGGACTCTCGTGACAAGCTCATTTACAACCTTGGCGCCGGATCGGGATTCACCGTTCGCGAAGTCATCGACTCTGCCAAGAGAGTTACAGGCAAGCCAATCAAAGTAGTCGAGACAGGTCGCAGGCCCGGAGATCCCGCGGTCCTGGTTGCCAGCTCAGAGCGCATTCGCACGGAGCTTAATTGGAAGCCGAAGTACCCGGGTTTGGACCAGATCGTAGGCAGCGCCTGGGAATGGATGCAGGCGCATCCGCAACTTTACGCCGAACCAGCCGGCGCACGCCGCTCCTGACACAATGCAGATCGAGAGCTTTCAACAGGAGTTCCAGAAAATCTATCGACGTCCGGCGCAGATATACCGCGCTCCCGGGCGGGTGAACCTGATCGGCGAGCACACTGACTATAACGACGGCTTCGTGATGCCGGCGGCGATCAACTTTTATACCTGGCTGGCGATCTCTCCGCGCCCCGATTCCACTGTAAACATTCGCTCACATGCATTCGGTGAACCTGTAAGCATCGTCTTAAATGGCGATCTCCGGCCTCGACATGCCTGGTCGGATTATGTGGTCGGGATCATCGATCAAATCCGGCACTCCGGCAAGAAACTCACCGGCGCAGACATCCTGATTCATAGCGAAGTTCCGATGGGATCGGGACTCAGCTCCTCGGCTGCGATTGAGGTCGCAGCAGCTTTCTCGCTGTTGAGCAGTAACAACTATTCCATCGACAGAACCGAACTGGCGCTCCTGTGCCAGCGCGCAGAAAACCTGTTTGTAGGCATGCGCTGCGGAATCATGGACCAATTTATTTCCTGTAATGGGACCGTCGATCATGCCCTCATGCTCGATTGTCGCAGTCTTGCTTTCCGTTTGCTGCCGCTGTCGCCGGCTTCGCGAATGGTGATCTGCAACACCATGGTCAAACATGAACATGCCTCGGGTGAATACAACAAGCGGCGGGATGAGTGCGAGACAGGTGTGCTGATTCTGCGTGAGTTCCTTCCGCAAATCCGTGCACTGCGGGACGTATCTGCGCATGATCTCGAACAGTACCGAGACAAACTGCCGGAGATTATTTATCGGCGTTGCCGGCACGTGGTAACCGAGAACGAGCGTGTACAGCAAGCAGCCGCTGCGCTCGAGCAGCACGATATGAAGAAATTTGGCGCGCTGATGGCGCAGTCTCACGCGAGTCTTCGCGACGATTACCAAGTCAGTAGTCGCGAACTCGACATTATGGTCGAGATTGCGCAGAAGCAGTCCGGTGTCTTTGGCGCCCGGATGACGGGAGGCGGCTTCGGAGGCTGCACCATCAATCTTGTCGAAGCTTCGCAAGCGGAACGATTCCGCGACAATGTCGCGAACGAGTACAAGAAGGCAACAGGCTTGTCGCCCGAGATCTACATCTCAACCGCCGCTGACGGTGCGAACCAGGTTCAATGAGCCTCGCGCCCGATCTCTTCCGATCCTCTCATCGTCGTTGGAATCCGCTGGTGCGCGAGTGGGTGCTGGTCTCGCCCCATCGTACGCAGCGTCCGTGGCAGGGGCAGGTTGAGAAAAGCTCCCCGGTAAAGCGGGCGAAATACGATCCGGACTGTTACTTATGTCCGGGGAATTCTCGTGCAGGCGGACACAAGAATCCTGACTATAAGACAACTTTCATCTTCGACAATGACTTTGCTGCTCTCGTCCCGCAAGTTCCCCCGGGTGAACTCGATAAGCAGCAGCTCATTACAGCGAAGAGCGAGCGCGGTATCTGCCGCGTAATCTGCTTCTCTCCGCGTCACGACCTCACGATTTCCAATATGGAACTCGACGACGTGACGCGCGTGGTGCAAGTCTGGAGCGATCAGTACAAAGAACTCGGTTCGATCGATTGGATCAACCACGTCCAGATTTTCGAGAATCGCGGCGAGATGATGGGCGCTAGCAATCCGCACCCGCATTGCCAGATATGGGCGAATGAAACCGTTCCGAATTTGCCGGCCGCTGAGCAAGCGGCGCAGCTCGAGTTTCGAACTCAGAACCGCCGCTGCATGCTCTGCGAGTATCTGGCTTTAGAAAGAGCAAGCGGTGAGCGTGTGGTTTGCGCCAATGAGTTCTTTACTGTTGTAGTGCCATTTTGGGCTGTGTGGCCGTTCGAAGTGCTGGTGCTGGCCAATCAACATCGCACTGGTCTGGACGAAGTGGACGCTAGTGGACGAAGTGGACTGGCCGATATTCTGAAGCGCATTACCTCGCGCTATGACAATGTTTTTGGAGTTCCTTTTCCTTACTCGATGGGCTTTCACCAGAGGCCTACTGATGGGCAGCCGCATCCAGAATGGCACCTTCACGCGCACTTCTACCCGCCACTGCTGAGGTCGGCCACTGTGCGGAAATTCATGGTGGGATATGAAATGCTCGCCAGTCCTCAGCGCGACATCACGCCGGAATCGGCGGCCGAGCGGCTGAGAGCGGCTTCGGAAGCGCCGCTTGGATGACTTGAGCCAGGGTTACGCGATCTTGTGATGGTGAGCTGCAGTGGCGAAGGCAGAGCACTGTGAAATTGCCACGTAACACCCGGCCGAGGGCGGCCGGCTCCACGGTGGAGCTATCCGCTCATGCGCTTCACTTCGAGTTTCAGATCGAGACGGCGGATTAATCGCAGCAAGGAATTCGGATGCAAGCCTAGCGATTTAGCGGCTTCGATGTAGCTGCCGTTCGCCTCTTGCAATGCCTGCAGGATTACCTGGCGCTTCGTGTCCTTCATTGCGCCGGCATACTTCGTTGCGGGAGCGCCGGCGTGTGTGGCTGTCTCGGAGATCGCGTCGGGTAAGTCCTCTACCAAAATGGAATCTGTGGCTCCGAGCACGAGCGCGCGTTCGATTGCGTTCTCCAGCTCACGCACGTTCCCCGGCCAGTCGTAGTTCGCCAAACTCAGTTTTGCCTCGGGTGAGAGCGGCTTGGCGCGCGTGTTGCACTTCTTTGCCGTCTTGTCGATGAAGTGCTCGGCGAGTGGGAGGATGTCTTCACGCCGCTCGCGCAACGGAGGCATGAAAATGCAGACAACGTTCAAGCGATAGAAGAGATCTTTGCGGAACTTGCCTTCCTCGACTGCTTGTTCGAGGTCCTGGTTCGTCGCGGCCACGAGACGCAAATCGACTTTGATCGGCTTTGTTCCGCCCACCCGCTCGAACTCACGCTGCTGCAGTACGCGCAGCAGCTTCGCCTGCAGAGGAGGTGCAAGTTCGCCGATTTCGTCGAGGAAGAGCGTGCCTCCTGCAGCGGTTTCGATCTTTCCTTTCTTCTGCGTGACGGCCCCGGTGAACGCTCCTTTTTCGTATCCGAAGAGTTCGCTTTCGAGCAGGTTCTCTGCGATCGCTGCGCAGTTGATGGGAACGAACGGAGCATTCGCGCGCTTACTGTTGGTGTGAATGGCATGCGCCACCAGTTCTTTTCCAGTGCCGCTCTCGCCCTGGATCAGCACAGTCGAATCTGTAGGAGCGACGCGCCGAATGAACTCGAAAACTTCGCGCATGCGGGCGCTTGATCCCACCATGTTGTGCTGGATGGTGATCTGCGTTCGCAGCTCGCGGTTCTCCTCCTGCAGTTTTTCCAAGTAGCCGATATTGTCGAGCGCGAGACTCGCAAGACTGGCTATCGCGGTGAGCATCTGCAGATGATTGGCGTCGAAGCGTACGCGAGCATCTTGTGTGTCGAGATAGATGACGCCCGTCACTCCGCCCGAGATCACCAGTGGAGCGCAGAGCAGGGAATGCACGGGCAACTCGGCAAAGCTGGCGCTTTTCTTCAGCTCGGTATTGCTGGAGACGTTTGTCATCAGCAATCCGCTCTGCTCACGGAAAACGCGCGCGACGACAGTTTTGCTTACTCGAACCGGAACACCCGGACCGCGGCGCCGATCCCATGCGGCAGACCACGCGACCTGATCAGAGTCTTCGCCGAAGCAGAGAAGCGCTCCACGATCGGCAGGCACCACGTCAAAAATCATGCCCAGAAGTTCCCAAGCCAGCGAGTCGTGATCGCGCAGCTTGCTGATGTTCTTAGAGATTAAGAGCAGCGTATTCAGATCGCGGGCTACGCGGCTGCCTTGCGCAAAGTTCGTGGTGTGCGAATCGGCTTTGAGATATACGGCATCTGCTTCCCGCAGCAATGTCTGGGAGCCCTGCACATCGGCAGAGTCTTCGATTTCAGCGCGGCTGCGTGGAGGGCGAGTTTCCCCCTCATGCAGAAAAAAGCTGAAGACCGAGCTTCCCAGCGAGACCTGATCGCCATGTTCCAGGTAGTGCTGAGTTACCGGGATGCCATTCACGACTGTGCCGTGAAGACTGCCAAGATCCCGAATCAGGAATTGATCGTTTTCGCGGGTGATAACGCAATGCTGGCGCGACAGGATGGGATCGGCGATGCAGACCAGATTTGTGACTCCGCGGCCAATCGTGGTCTCCTCCTGTTCCAGGGGAACAACCGTCTGAGCGAGTGGTCCGGAATGAACTACGAGCCTGGGGGTCAGCGTGGTCGGCATCTGCAGGATGTACTTCGAATGATTTAGCACACTTGGAGCTACGTTTGCATCTCGGTGCAGACCATTAACCGATGTGTTTGCGTACCATTAACCGTTCGGTTAGCGCGAGTGCAGATTTGAAACCCGACAGCAAGGCTTTGAGCGGATCCCTCCATCTAAGCTGCTGAAACCGAAGCACTTCTGTTGGAATTGAGCGCAGTCTCTTGTGTCGCTCGTCTCTGGCAAAGCGCGTGCAATCAGGCTTGGCATGGAGATGACGATGGCAGCCGAAAAAAATTACAAGCCTTGGAATACCCCCGACTTCGAGCTCAAGTTCCGAGAGGCAATGGGCCGCGACATGACTCGCCAGGAACGCGAATTTTTTGGCCTTATGGATGAAGATGCGAGCCGCGACGAGGACGCCGGTTCCTCAAATAGTCCCGCTTCCGAAGCGTCTCAATTTGCATGGCAGTCACTGCGGAGAATCACACCGCTGCTGGGCTGAGGCTGTCCTTAACTTCTTCACTTCCACATCCAACGGAGAACTCAGATGCAAACACCGAAATCATACGAAGCGAATCGAGATCAGGAAGTGAGGGTGCGCTATATCGACGCACGTGGCGCGTTTCGCGAAGAACGGCTCCATCTGCTCAATCTCGCGACTTTCATCCTGAACAATCTTCAGCGCAAGCCTGTTTTGGATTCTGAGGAAATGCACGACTCCTACTGACGTTTCCGCAAGAACTCTTTCACCTCGGAGCGACTCTGGCCAGTTGCCAGGCTGGCCAGAGATTTTTTGTTTCATCGCAGCCGCCATCCTCGATTGTCAAATCCCTCTGCATGGGATGCTCTTTCGCGTATGCTAGTCATTTCATCTCTCCATCATTCGAGGACTTCGTGCCACCAGTACCACAGCCGCCAAACGTGAAACTTACTGCCACCAGCGACTATCGCGAGAGCTATTCGAATAGCGTGCAAGTACGCGTGAGTGTCTGGGACTTCTTTCTTGCATTTGGAACGCTCCGCGCGCAGACGCCGAACGAGGTGGAAGTCGCAAACTTCCAGGGAATTTATCTGAGCCCGCAGCAGGCGAAAGCCTTGCTCATGATCCTGCAGCAGAACGTTTCCCAATACGAGAGCGCGTTCGGAGAGATCAAGCTCGATCCGCAGTTTGCGCAGCAAGGGCCGGTGAATTAAGCCCGTTCGCGCCAAAATGCGAAAGCCTGCGCGAGCGTCCATCCCAAACATTAACAATCTGCAGTTATTCGCGCCGATTTTCTGCGCGATTTTTCTGCTTCACGCGCCGCTGCTGCGCCTTCCATATTTCTGGGATGAAGCTGGATATTACATTCCCGCAGCCTACGAATTCTTCACCTCCGGACATTTGATTCCGCATTCCGTGCCGAGCAATGCTCATCCACCGCTGCCGGCGATATATCTCGCGCTCTGGTGGAAGCTTTCGGCATTCAAGCCCGCAGTCACACGCACAGCTATGCTGCTCGTCGCAGCTTTTGCGCTGCTGGCGGTGTACAGATTAGCGAGACGTTTGAGCAGCAATGCCGTCGCGTTTGCTGTGCTGCTGTGTACTGCGATTTATCCAGTTTGGTTTGCGCAGAGCTCTCTCGCGCATTCCGACTTGCCTGCGGCAGCGTTCGTACTCTGGGGATTCTTCTTTTACTTCCGCAGCTTGCCTCGGGAAACGTCTGTGTGGGCGGGAGCAAACGCGACGGCAAGCGACGTTAGCAAACCTCTGCTTGGCTCACTGGTGGCTGCGTCAGTGTTTTTTGCTTTGGGTGCGCTGTGCAAGGAAACAGCGATCGTGAGTCCGTTAGCGCTGGCGGCCTACGACGCTGTCGCTGCAATTCGTAAAGAGAAACCGCGAGAACGCGGTTGCTATATACGGCCTGCGCTGCTCGTCATCAGCATTGTCCCACTCTCGCTGTGGTTTGCGTATCATCGCCTGCGCACCGGGTTCTTTTTTGGGAATCCAGAGTTCTTTGCCTACAACGTGAGCGGCACGCTCACACCCCTACGCATTGCGATCTCGCTGTTGCTTCGGCTTTGGCAGATGCTGGGCTACATGAATATGTGGCTGCTGACGCTGGCGACCATCTGGGCCATGCGATATCCAGCGTTGATGGAAAGCGATGGAACGGAGCGGCGTCGCATTGCGCTTGGTGCGCAGTACCGCATTGCTGCGGTCCTTTGCGCAAATCTGATTTTGTTCTCCTTCGTTGGAGGAGCTGTTTTAGCGCGGTATCTGTTGCCGATGTATCCGCTCGTTCTCTTAATTGGAGTCTCCACTCTGCGGCGACGAATTCCAGAATGGAAATGGGCTGTTGCTCTTGTGATTGCGGGATTTACCCTCGGTCTATTCTCCAATCCGTTCGGCTACATTCCACCCGAGGACAATCTCAGCTACCGCAACTATGTAATCCTCCACAAACAAGCCGCGGATTATCTGCAGCAGCATGATCCGCATGCTCGCGTCCTCACTGCGTGGACGGCCACAGACGAGCTAACCAAGCCGTTCCTCGGCTATGTCCATCAACCAATGCCCGTCGTGAGAATCGAAGACTTCTCAGCGCAGCAGATCGAATTAGCTCGAATGGCTGGAGGGCAGTACGATTTGGCGCTGCTATTTTCGACCAAACAAGAGCCGAGCGCTTCCTTGCTCGATCGTTGGGCATGGTGGGAGCGCATCAGCCGTAAGTATTTTGGATTTCATCGTGACCTGCCGCCGGAGGTAGCTGCGGAGATGCTCGGCGGCCGCATTGTGTGGGAGCGCAGAAGAGGTCAGCAGTGGGCGGCGATTGTTAGCTTTGATCGGGTGGAGAATGCTGGTGTTTGCTACAGAGGCTTATCTTTTTGTCATTCCGAACCGCTGCTGTTGCGGTGAGGAATCCCTATTACCTCCTTTGAGCTTCGATCCTCCAGAAGCTCCGTTCGCCCTGCTAGAGCCCCCGGAAACTATGGAGATTTATAGGGATTCCTCACCACCATAAAACGGTGGTTCGGAATGACATCGCGGTTATTTTCCAGTAACAGGAGACTGAGTCGCTTTAGCCAGCTTAAGCGTCGCTTTGGCCTGCTTCGACTGGGCCTTCAAAGCCGCTTCGGCAACAGCCGGTGCTGGACGCTTGCCAAAATATTTATCAGCGTGCTCGCGCATGATCGGCATTGCGATGTAGGGCTTTGAGTAATCGTTGCGCGCGTTCCAGAACAGGAATCCGATGCCGCCTCGATCACGCGACGTGCTTACCTGGCGCATGATGTAATCCGGCGAATAGGTCTTGGTACGCCATGCGAATGCCTGCAGCCACGGACGCAGGACCGTACCCGTCGGAGCCGTGATCACAGCAAAGCGATCCATCGATTCTCCGATGAAGTGCTCGGGCGCATCTCCTGGAGCCTTGTAGCCGTCCATGCCGAAGAAATGTGACGGATAGATCATGGGCGAGATCACGTCGCAATATTTCGCCATCCGGCTGATGTCCTGTCCGGTGTGGTTTAGATCGACGCTGCGCTGCCACGCCATGATTCCAAACACATCCAGCGAAACAAGCACACCCTCAGGATGAAGCTGCTGATAGGCGCGGTCGAGGAAGTCGGCGATTACGTCTGCGCGCTTCCAGTCAGGGTGGGCGGTCTGGAAGTAGAACTTTGCGTCCGCCTGATTTCCCTCTGCGGGAAAACGAACGTAGTCGAACTGAATTTCATCGGCGCCGGACTTCGCCACCCAGTTCGCCAGCTCGATGTCATATTCCTGAACTTTAGGATTCGAGCTGTCGGTCCAAACCAGCTTGCCATTTTCGCGCCAGGGCTGACCCGTGGAGCGCGAGCGCACTGCCAACTCAGAATGATCGCGCGCGATGTGCTCGTCGCGGAATAACGCGATGCGAGCTATCGCGTGCATGTTCATCGAGTGCAAGAAGCGAACGTACTTGGGCAGGTTTGGAATTGCACGGCGATTGTGCGGCGCCAGTGGATGCTCGAAGGCGACGTTCAGTGTTCCGTCGCTGTCTTTAATGTCGAATACAACCGCATTCCCGCCTACATCGTGCCAATGTTTAACGATTGCGATTCCCTTCGCGCTCGCCGCCATCGCGCCGGTCAAATAAATGGCGCGAACTTCTTCGTCCTTCGCCATCGGCACCGAGTGCTCAATGACGGGCTGCGGCTCGATGGTCGGAATCAGGAGCGTCTGCCCCTTCTTTACGTAGAGCTGCTTCGGAGCGAGGTGATTCGTCTCGCGAATCTGCTCTTCCAGTTCGCTGGCCAGCATCAGGGATGACTGGGACAGGAAATGATGCGCAATCGCACTCACCGGCTCGGCTTTATCCGGCGTGTATGAAATCGTGTTTGGCGGCAGAGCCTGCGCCGTCGCGGGCTTCTGTTCCGAGGCCGAGGCACTCTGAGGCGGCTGGGACGCAGCTTGGGGCGTTGCCGCACTCGTGGTGCTGCATCCAAAGTTAACCGTGCAAATCAAAACTAAGAGCGGAATGAACCGCAGAAGGCGTGAGGGGGAAGAGGGTCTCATTTTTTTGGGGCGAGTCTCTGGACTCAGGCGGACTATAGCATTGATTCCAGAGTACCTGCTTGTGATTCGGAAACTTGGAAGTTACTAAAGGGTTGTATTTGAGTGTGGGCCAAATTTCCGAAGGACGCACTCACAGTTTTGGTATCAGGCGATTAACCACAGCCTGTGCAAAACTTTGACGCAACTCGACTTGGCACTTTATGTATCTGACGAAGAGAACAGTCGCTCCAATAGTTGGGCGATGGTGTCCCAGGTCTCATGAGGGACTTATAAATGAAAACCGGTCTAAATACCGCGCTCGACCCCACCCGCCGCGGGTCGGAAGCTGAAGAATTTGAACGAAATCTCCGCCGCAGGATCGTTGGTCAGGAAGACGCGATCCAAAAAATGACTGAAATCTACCAGATGTTTCTGGCAGGTCTCAATCCGCCAGGACGCCCTGTCGGCAATCTCCTCTTCCTGGGGCCTACGGGCACGGGGAAAACTCGCGTTGTTGAGGCAGTTGCCGAGACGCTCTTTGGAGACGCCAGAGCCTGCATCAAGATTGATTGTGCCGAATTCCAGCACAGCCACGAGATCGCCAAGCTGATCGGCTCGCCTCCGGGATACCTCGGACACCGCGAAACCCATCCGTTGCTGACGCAAGAAGCGCTGAATCAATGGCATACGGAAAAGCTGCGGCTATCCCTTTTGCTCTTCGACGAAATCGAAAAAGCCAGTGACTCGCTTTGGCAGTTGCTCCTGGGAATTCTTGATAAGGCGACGCTCACCTTGGGCGACAACCGCCGTGTGGATCTCTCGCAGTGCGTGATCGTCATGACTTCAAACCTGGGCGCAGGAGAGATGAGCGAGTTAATCACTGGCGGCCTGGGATTTGGGCAAAAGCCAAACCAGGTAGATGCCAAGCTCGACGACAAAATTACTCGTACGGCAACCGAGGCTGCGAGGCGGAAGTTCTCGCCCGAATTCATGAACCGTATCGATAAGGTGGTCGTCTTCAAGACGCTCAAGCCGGAGCACTTGGAGCAGATCCTCGAAATCGAGCTGGGCATGGTGCAGCAGCGCATTCTGCAGGCTACCGGGAACGCGCAGTTTGTGTTTAGCTGCACTTCCCGTGTAAAGAAATTTCTGCTGACCGAAGGCACTGACAATAAGTACGGCGCTCGTCACCTGAAGCGCGCAATCGAGAAGAATGTCGTTTTCCCGCTGGCGAATCTGGTTGCGACTGGACAGCTCAAGCTTGGAGACTTCGTTCGCATCGATATGCAGGATGGCAAGCTTTCGTTCGTTAAAGAAGCTGAAGGAGCACTGGTTCCAGTTCTGCTCGAGAAATATGGGCAGGAGATCGGGACCGCAGCCGGCGCCTCGGCTCGCGGAGCCAGAACCGCCGCGGCTAAGCGGGATTTCGGACCTTCAACTCTGCTGGATAAGTAACGAGCAACAAGCATCAGAAAAGAACGAAGGGGAGCCTAACGGCTTCCCTTCTGTGCTTTATTGCAGCAGGTTTTGTTGCAAGCAGGTTTGGTTGACACTCTCTCCCACGGTTCTTATTGCCGTATCCGTGTGATCCGTGGCATCCGTGCAATCGCTGTCATGTTTTGCCTTTACGTGCAAGTCGTCCCGTCAGCATCAATCCCAGCATGCGAAAGTCGCTGATGAACGACCACCATGGATGACCGAAAGTCGCGGGCTTGTTTCCTTCAATCAGGAAGTGCCCGGTCCAGGCGAATCCGTACGCGACAGGAATCCACAGGAGCGCCCACAGGTAGTGGCCAGTGGCTAACGCGATGACAAATACAGCAAGTCCAATCATGGTGCCACAAGCATGCATGGCACGATTGCCGGCCTTCGAATGCTGTTCGAGATAAAACGCGAAGAACTCGTCGTAGCTGGAGAACTGACGATCTTGCATCGAATCCTCGTAGTCGAGGGCTTAGCGGACTACGCCTTCGAGCGGCGAACTCGCAGTAGCATACAGCTTCTTCGGCATGCGTCCAGCTAAATACGCGCTGCGTCCTGCGAGCACTGCGTGCTGCATAGCTTCAGCCATCAACATCGGATCTTCTGCGTTCGCAATCGCCGTATTCATCAGGACGGCGTCAGCTCCAAGTTCCATTGCGACTGTCGCATCCGACGCGGTGCCTACGCCGGCATCGACGATCAGCGGAACGTCGGTGATCATCTCGCGGAGAATGCGAATGGTCGCGGAGTTCTGAATCCCCAGCCCGCTGCCGATCGGAGCTCCCAGCGGCATGATGGCGCTGGCTCCGGCATCTAGCAGTCTTTTCGCCACTACGACGTCGTCGGATGTGTAGGGAAGAACGGTGAACCCCTCTTTGACAAGACTGCGAGTGGCTTCAATCGTCGCCTGCACATCGGGGAAAAGTGTCTTCTGATCGCCAATGACCTCGACCTTCACCCAGTCCGATAAGCCGACTTCGCGGCCTAGCATCGCCGTGCGAATGGCTTCATCGGCGGTGTAACAGCCTGCAGTGTTCGGCAACAGGAAGTAACGCTCAGGATCGATGAAGTCGAGCAGCGACTCTTTGCTGCGATCGAGATTCACTCGTCGCACAGCGACGGTGACGATCTCAGCGCCGGAAGCTTCGATTGCGCTGCGAGTCTGCTCGCCATTCTTGTATTTTCCCGTTCCGACGATGAGACGCGAATTGAAGGCGCGTCCGGCGATGACTAGTTCGTCCATAGTTAGATTGTAAGACTTCGGGGAGCTCGATTCTGTCATTCCGAAACGAATGCTCACGCGTGCAGGTCGCGTGAGCAGGAGTGAGGAATCCCTACCTTCGAACCAACATTATCCAAATCGGTAGAGATTCCTCACCGCCAAAATCGGGCGGTTCGGAATGACGAACGGAAAAGACTAGCTCGTCTCATTCCACAGAAACGCCAGCTCGTCCGCAGTGTCGTTCACAAGCTGTTGGATCGAAACGCCGGAACTGTGTCCGGCTTTGGTTTCATAGTGCAGCAGCACAGGGCGGCCGCTTGCGTCATCGGCTTGAAGTTCGGCTGTCATCTTGCGCGCGTGCAGGGGAGCTACGCGCGTGTCCGAATCTCCAGTGTTCAGCATGATGGCCGGATACTTCGTTCCCGGCTTGACGTTCTGGTATGGCGAATACTTGATGAGATAGTCATACTGCTCGGGATTTTCGGCTGAGCCATATTCCGACGTCCACCAGCGGCCCACCAGGAACTTTTGGAAGCGGATCATATCGAGCAGGGGATAGCCCACCCATACGGCTCCGAAGAGATCAGGACGTTGGGTAAGTGCAGCACCCATCAACAGACCGCCGTTTGATCGTCCTCGAATGGCGAGATGCTTTGGCGAAGTGTACTTGTTCGCGATGAGATATTCGGCAGCAGCGAAGAAATCATCGAAGACATTTTGCTTTTTCTCGAACATTCCCGCTTTATGCCAGGCTTCGCCGTACTCGCCTCCGCCGCGCAGGTTTGGTTGGGCGTAGAAGCCGCCCTGTTCCATCCACCACGCAAACTCCGGATCCCAATGCGCGGTCATGGGAATGAGGAATCCTCCATAAGCGAACATTAGCGTGGGCGCCTTGCCGTCGCGCTTCAGGCCTTTTTTTGAAGCGATGAACATAGGCACGCGTGTCCCGTCCTTCGAGTTGTAAAAGACCTGCTTCACTTCGAATTCATCGGAGTTGAACGGAACTTTTGGTTTTGCGAATACCTCAGTCTTTCCGCTGGCGACGTCGTAGTGGTACACCGCAGGAGGAATGTTGAACGACTCGAAGGTATAGAAGCCGTGGTTCGAGTCCTCGCGTCCGTGCACTTCGGAGGCCGATCCCAAAGCGGGATATGTGATCGTCCCAACCTGCTTGCCATCAAGGCTGAAGATTCGGGTCTGCGTGACCACATCATGCAGGCCGGTGGCGAAGAGCTTGCCGCCGATGATGGAGATTCCGGAGATTACGTCTTTGCTTTCGGGAACGATCGTCTGCCACTTGTCGGCGGCGGGATCCGCGATGCTGACTTTTATCACGCGATAGTTGTCAGCCTGATAGTCGGTCAAAACGTATAGATCGTCTTCGTAATTTACTGGAGTGAACCGGCTATCGATGCCATGGATGATTTCCCGAATTGGAGCGTCGGCGGTCCGCAGATCTTTGACGTAGATGTCTTCTCGTTTCGCCGGAACGCCATGTGACACTCCGATGACCAGATAGCGTCCGTTCTGCGTGACCTCAGCGCTGATCAGCTCCATCGGGCCGAACTTCTCGCCATTGAACTCCTTGCCGAAGACAAGCTGATCGGAATCGACTGGCTGCCCAACGCGGTGGTAATAGACGAGCGTTCCGGTGGGCTCGAATTTCGAGTAATAGACACCTTGTTTGTCCGGCGCCAGGTTTACGCTTCCATACCGCGCTCGCGGCAGCACGTCGGGCAGCTCTTTCCGATTTGGGACATCCATGAGATGGACCGTCTGCTCGTCGGCGCCGCCCTCGCGAATGCCGTACACCAGAAGTTGAGCGTCATCTGATACATCGTTGATGTGGACCGAAGTGTTCTGATCGGCGCTGAGCTTCGTGGCGTCAATGAGTCGCTCGTCTGTTCCATGCAGCCCCTTGCGGACGTAGATCGATGCCTGGTTCTCGTCCGGCAGGCGCTTGTTGTAGAAATACGTGTCGCTGCGTTCGACCGGAATTCCTATGGTTTCCACGTGGTGAAGCTCTGTGAGCCGCTTCACAATTTCGGGACGAATCTTCACCTGCGAGAGATATTGCTCGGTGTACTGCATCTGCCGGTCGATCCATGCACGCGTCTCCGGACTGTTCTGATCTTCGAGCCAGCGATAATTATCGGTGAGCGTGTGGCCTGACACTTCGTCGGTTACCGGCTTCACTTCCGTCGGAGGAGGCGGCGGGAGCACGATACCGTGAGCGCCGCGAACTTCTTTTTTTGATGGGATGTCAGCCGCAATCAGGGCAACGGACACAATCAGAGTGCATAGAAGGAAGACCAGGATTTTCATGCGGAAAGTTTTAACACGAGGCGAGGTGTTCGTGCTTTAAGAGGCAATTAGTCCCACCGCAATGGTGCAAACCGTGAGATTATCCGGCTTTGCGCAGGCGTGGTGCCGTATGCGGGCTATGATTTTTGGCCGTCCTAAACTTCTTTTCGAGAAATTCGCGCAGAGCGACGGCGTTATTGTGTTCCTGATCATGCGAGCTGTACACGAGCGTCAGACGGCGTGGAGCGTTTTCAACCAGGGTGCGCCAGCTTTTCGGGTTCGCGCTAAGTTCGGCAAAGTAACGCTTGCGAAATTCGTTCCACTTTGCAGGATCATGGTTGAACCACTTGCGTAGCGCGGTGCTCGGCGCAACATCTTTCATCCAAGCGTCGAGTTCCAGTGCCTCTTTCTTAATGCCCCGCGGCCAGAGGCGCTCGACCAGCACGCGCTTGCCGTCCGATTTGGCTGCCGGTTCATACGCTCGTTTTAGAAGGATCTCTGTCATACGACCGTTCCCACCTATTGACGATCTCCGATTGCCATTCGCGATTGAGGTTCTGTTGGCAATTCCATTTTGGTCACCCGCACGGTTTCGATGCGACGGTCCGTAGATGCCAGCACTTCAAATCTAAGTCCCTGATGCTCGAAGCTCTCGCCTGCGTGAGGAATGCGTCCGGCGATCTCGCTGACCAGTCCACCGACCGTGGTTGCTTCAACGTCGTTCACTCGGAAATGGAAGAGGTCATCGAGCTTGTCCAGGTCTGTTGCTCCGGGTAGCAGGTACGAGTTCTCGTTCTCGCGAATCACCGAGGCGGGCTTCTCGTGCTCGCCAGCGATGTCGCCGACGATCTCTTCCAGCATGTCTTTAAGTGTGACCAAGCCCGCCACACCGCCGTACTCGTCAATAGCGATCGCCATTTGTACTTTTTCGCGCTGCATCTCCCGCAGTAGCTGACTCACTTTTTTCATTTCAGGAACGAACTGCACCGGGCGCATCAGCCTGGCAACGGTTTCGGTGCGTGCGTCTGCATCAGTGATCTGCAGAATGTCCTGTGCGAAGACGACACCTTGAATGTGATCGAGATCAGGATCATAGACGGGCACGCGCGAGTGTGGACGGCGCTTAAGTAAATCCGTAAGCTGCTCCACCGTTGTGTTCGCCGGAACCGCAAGAATGTCAGGACGTGCTGTCATGACCTCACGCACGATCTTGTCGCCGAACTCGACCACCGACTGAATCAGTTCGCGATCGCTTTCTTCGAGAATGCCTTCTTCTGTGCCGGCTTCGAGCAGCGCGTCCACGGCTTCCGATGGATGCTCCGGCTCTTCCGGCTCCTGGGTATCGGCGAGTGATGCGACGGACATGCTGAATCCGAGTACGATGGTGATCGGCAGCGCGACCCAGATCAGTACTTTCAAAATGGGAACCAGGCGGGCAAGCCAGTCTCCACGCGTCCGGATGAAGAGCAGATAGGGCAACAGCCGGTTGAAGACGACAATGATCAGAACGATGGCAATAGCAGCCTGCGCGATTTCCGCCCAACTCCATCGCCCGTCTAGAAACGTGCCATATCCGATTAAGAGTGCGATCACCGCCGTGCAGAGTTGAGCCAGCAACTGCATCGAAAGCGCAACGCGCGATCCTCCAACGCCCATTTTGGGCTCAACGCGATGTTCATAACTGGCTATGTTCTCTTCGAACTCGCGAGAGAGGATCTTCCCTTTTTCGGCGTAGATGCGCTCGACATAGGACACCAGCGTCAACAGGGCTGACAGAATGGCGAGCGCGATGACGATGGCAAGAATCATTGGGTTTTGACCACGGAGAACACGGATGAATTTGAGGATCTCGATTTCTTTGCTCTGAGCCCTCTGTCTCCTCCTCGTTGAGTTCTCTCGATGAGGCTCGCGGGCAGCTTGAGTTTGGCTCTCAGCTTCTGTTCTAGAGCAGCCATTTCGCCTTTATCAGCCTCGTGATCGTATCCGGCCAGGTGCAATAGTCCGTGTAACAAAAGAATTTTAACTTCGGTAGCTAGCGAATGGCCTAATGCTCTCGCGTTCTGCCGAGCAATGTCACGACAAATAGCGATGTCACCGGCTATGTTCCCGTTTTGGGCTGCCGCAAACGATAGGACATCGGTGGGTTTATCTTTGCCGCGGAAGTCTCGATTCAGGCGGCGTATCTCTTCATTTGAGGTGATCAGAACACCCACCTCGCCGCGAATTCCCACCGCGCGTTGGGCGGTGCGCAGGAACGTCTTTATTTGGGAATTATTGCCGCGATGGTCGGGGTCGGTCATTGCCAGGTTACAGGGAAGGCCAAAGGACAGAATTGTTCCTGCGCCCTATCGTTCTTCCCTGTCACCTCTCATTGTTCCAAAATAGGAGGCGCTTCCGCCACCAGCGGCTCAGCCGGGGGTGTAGGCAGCAGCGACAGTTGCTGCTCCAGGCGCTGCTTGTGGTCATCGTAGGCGCGAATGATGCGTTGCACGAGCACGTGGCGCACGACGTCGCCTTCATCGAAGTAGTTGAAGGAGATGCCGTTCACGCCTTTGAGCACATCGATGGCTTCAATCAATCCGCTGCGCCGCGCATTCGGTAAGTCGATTTGAGTGATGTCGCCCGTGATCACTGCTTTAGCGTTAAAGCCCAAGCGCGTAACGAACATCTTCATCTGCTCGGACGTAGTGTTCTGGGCTTCATCGAGAATGATGAAGCTGTCGTTCAGCGTGCGTCCACGCATGAAGGCGATCGGAGCGATTTCGATCACATTGCGCTCGAGGTAGCGATCGACTTTTTCCTGATCGAGCAAGTCATACAGAGCGTCATAAAGGGGCCGGAGGTAAGGATCGACCTTCTCCTGCAGCGTGCCAGGGAGGAATCCCAGGCGCTCGCCGGCTTCCACGGCCGGACGCGCCAGGATGATGCGGTTCACCTGCTTATTAACCAAGGCAGACACGGCCATGGCGACGGCGAGATAAGTCTTTCCGGTTCCGGCAGGTCCGATCCCGAACACCATGTCGTTCTTCTCGATGGCTTCGAGATAGCGGCGCTGGTTCAAACTCTTGGGCTGCACAACTCTCTTACCGAACGATCGTTGGCGTCCAGTTTCGGCGAGTCCGCGCAAAGTTGCCGATGGATCGGAGATAACGATCTTCAACATCGAACCCAGGTCGCCGTTGTAGAACGTATAGCCAGATTTGCGCAGGTGTTCGTAGTCGGCAAACACTTGCTCCGCGCGTCCTACGTCGCGTGCGGCGCCTTCGATGTTTACGTGGTCGGAGCGAAGGTCGATCGAGACGTTCAATCCACCTTCCAGCAGGTGAAGGTTCTCATCCCTGGTACCGAACAGGGACTCCAGATTTGGAGTGATCTCAAGCTGCTTATTCATCGATGGTCGGGGTTCATCCTCCGGGGTAAATACGAGCAGACGGATAACGGCAGGCGTTTCCGGGTATCGCGATCACAGTTGTGTGCTGGTGAGTCGGGCAGAGGTACTTCGGAATGTCGTCCACGAGCGTGGAGCACATCCATCGCGCGTAGAGTAACCGGGGTTTCCGGCGAAGTCAATAAATACAATGTCAATTCTGGCTTGTGCTCTCCGGGACTCAACTTTGCTGCCATTCTGCTACATAACTTAGATGCCCGGACGTGCCGAAAGGACACGGACCTCTATACGCCAGCGGCAGCGCAGGTTTAGGGAGAAAGGCCCAAAAAGGCATAAAGGACGAGCCTTTCGGCTCGTCCTCACGTTCTCTGAATTGGCCTACCCGCGGACGTTCACCGTTGAAAATGCCAGCACCACATGACCGCTGGCCGGCGCTCCAAAGGCTCGGGCTGGTTCAAAGGTAGTAAAGATCAACGCATTATCGATCTTTACGCGCAGCGTGTCCGAGTCGTGTCCAGAGAGGATACGGTAGTCCTGGACGCGCCCCGTCGAATCCACGTTGGCCTCGATCAACACCGGGCCATCAATACCCTGAATCTCATACGGACCTGCTGCCAGCCGCGGCGGCGTGTACAAAGACGTGGGAACGTCGTTTGCCACTTCGGGAAGAGCAAAGAAGCCGATGAGTACGCCGAACATGATAACGGCGGTAATCAATCCGGCGGTAGCCGGCAGCATGAAGCTGTTAATGGAATGTTCGATGCGGAGGCCGATGTTCTGCCAGGTGCGCGCCATGCTGCGCGAGCGCTCCTGCTGAATGGCTACCTTCAGGCGCAGAGGAAGATCCCTGGGAGCCTTGCGGGTTCCAATCGAGGAAAGCAGCGCCTGCGTACGCTGCAGTGAGAGATAGTTGGCGTGGCAATCGCCGCACTTTTCCATGTGCAGCGAGATAGCACGCATCTCATGACCGCTCACGGCCCCGTCCAGATATGTAGAAAACATCGACTTGGCTTGTTTGCAGTCCATCACTTGTTCCCCACCTCCAACGACGCCAACTCCGGCGAAACTTTGAGCCCAATCTCGTGGCCAACCTGCCGCGCATAGGCTTCCAGCCGCTTCTTCAGCGCAAAGCGTCCGCGCATCAGTCGCGATTTCACGGTTCCCAGCGAGACTTGCAGAATTTCGGCGATCTCCTCGTATGAAAGTCCCTCGATGTCGCGCAGAACCAAAGTGGTCCGGAACGGCTCTGGGACTTGTGCCAATTCTTCTTCTACCTTGGTGCGAATCTCCTCGTGAGCAGCGAGATCGAAGGGCGACTCATGTTCGTCAACCAGAGTCTCTTTCAGTCCAAAACTCTGATTTTCCTCTTCGCCCGGATTCCCTTCCATCGAGGTCTCGCGCCGCTTGTGCCGGAACCACCAGCGCCGCTGATTAGAAGCTTCGTGTAGAGCGATACGATAAATCCAGGTCTTCAGGCTGGCTTGGCCGTTGAAACGCTTGATGCCGCGGAAAACCTTAAGGAAGACCTCTTGTGTGGTGTCGGCAGCGTCGGCAGAATCGTTCAGGATGCGATATACCAGCCCGTAAACCGGCTGATGATAGTGCGCGATCAGCCATTCGTAGGCGTTCTCAGAGCCCGCCTTCAGTTCGGCCACAATCGAGGCTTCTTCGGCTCGGGCTGATATCGCGCTTGCCAGGTTTGCCAACGTAGTAACTCCCGCCATTCGCACGGCGTTAGGCATAAGTTAGCAGGTCTCCTCGTAAATGGCGATGCAACCGCCTTACGAGATAGACCCCAACGTGCTCTGGAAGGTTCCCAGTTACCGGGTTGCAGGTAAGTTGTAAGCCCCCAGGAGGAAGCTAAGTGCCCGCGAACTCTGTTCTTAAGAGAACAAGACTAGAACGCCGGTTGCAAGCTTACTTTCGATTTATTTTCGGTCACTTTGGCGCAGAAGCCGAATTGGACGGCGCGACATTGGAAGTGGATGCAGTCGAGGCGGACGGCTTGGCTTTGGAAGAGCCAGTGCTGGACTTCTTCCTGGATTTCTTCTTCGACGGAGGAGTGGGCTCCGTATCATCCACAATGATCTTCTTCGGAGGCTGAGCGGCGGCCGCTTGTGCAGCGGCTTGCTGGTATGCGCTTATGCGCGAGTCCGCCGAGGCAGTCATCTGCGCCAGAAGATCCCCATACGCCCGGCGATCATCATCGATGGCGGCAACATGAGGTGCAATTACCTCGTATTCTTCGCGTTTTCCAAAGGCTCCAGCGGACTCCGCCAAGTTCGCAAGAACGTCGTAAAGAGCGTTGATGTTCCGGTAAAGCTTGAAATTCGCGCCCAGGCTCTGTGGAGCAGAGCGCACTGCAGAGATGAGTCCCGGCAGCGCGTTTGCTATATTCCGCTGAATCGACTCTGCATTGTCTGTCGCCTGCGATTTAGTCGAAGAATCCGCCTTCCATTTGTCGATACGCAGCTTGCCCAGATCGGCACTCAAGCCAAGCGTCTCTTGCTGGATTCGGCTCAGTAACGTTCCTGGATCGGGAAAGCCCTGCCCAGCCGGAACGGCATTTGCTGGAGCTGGAGATAACGGGGTTTGAGCCTGGGATAGGGGAGCGATAGCTGCGATCAGGAGCAGGCGGATGAGACGCTTCATCAGCCTTTAGCATACTCCCGAGCCACTTTCAGTCACCACGTGCGGCTTCCAGGAATCGCGCGGAACGCAATCTGCTTACATACCGCTGCGGAACTGAATGATTCTCCGCCGGTCGCGTTTTGAAGGCCGGCTCGGCGGAGCGGGAGTAAACGCCTTCAGCGCTCGACGTTCCTCCGCCGCTTTCAATCGAGCTTCACGACTAGCGTCGGTTTCCGTATAGAGTGTCTGCGCAACCGATGCAGGACCGCGAACATCGCTCAATGCGAGCACCTTAATCTCAAACTCCCCGCCTTCCGTCTTGACTTGAAATAGGTCGCCGACATGCACTTCACGAGCGGGTTTCACCGGCTGCCGATGCGACTCCACACGGCCCAGCTCGCACGCTTTTGTAGCCAACGCACGACTCTTAAAGAATCGCGCTGCCCACAACCATTTATCGATGCGAACGCCTGTCATAAGGTCATAGAGTGAATCAGAAAGGGAGTTTGGTGGACCTGGTCGGGATCGAACCGACGACCTTCCCGGCAGGCCGGGACGCGCTCTCGCTGTTAGCAAAACTTGATTTAATGGTGGACCTGGTCGGGATCGAACCGACGACCTCTTCCATGCCATGGAAGCGCGCTCCCAGCTGCGCCACAGGCCCACTTTGAGGAAGGCGACTGACTTGGATATTCTCGCTTGCCCGTGGCTATTCGGTCAATGATGGAAGCGTCTTAAAGAAGAGCTACGCGAGGAAGATCTAGGCTCGCCCTATACCTACGTATTCGAAGCCTAGCGAGCGCATCCGAACCGCATCGAGGATGTTCTTCGTATCCACGATCAGCGGACGCTTCAGCGAGCGCTTGATGCGATCGTAATCGAGGCTTCTGAACTCTGACCAGGCAGTTCCGAGTACCAACGCGTCAACTCCCTCCGCGGCAGCATAGGGATTTTCGCAATAGCGCACTGAGCCGTTCAGTTCGGCGCGCGCACCCTCGATCGCCGCTGGATCATACGCACGAACCTGCGCGCCCATATTCACGAGTTGTTTAGCGAGCTGCAGAGAGATGGAGGAAACCACAGAATTCGAATTCGGTTTGAAGGCAAGACCGAGCAGGCCAACCTGCTTTCCTTGTACGTTCTGCAGGGCCGCGGAAAGCTTGCTGATAATGCGATCGCAAATTCCGTGATTCACTTCACGCGCGGCGCTCAAGATCCTCAATGGAACATTGTTTTCTGACGCAAGCTGCGCCAGCGATTCCATCTCAGCTTCGACAAACGGACCACCGAACGATGTCCCCGGCTGCAGACAGCGCGGCGCGATTTTCTTATCCAGCCCAAGAGCCAGAGCCAGATCGACCGCATCCGCACGCACGTGCTCGCAGAGGGTGGCGATTTCGTTGATGAAGGAAATTTTCGTGGCTAAAAACGCGGTTGAAGCTTCGCGTGCCAGTTCAGCCGTTTCGTGATTGGTCACAATGACCGGCACGCCTCGCATGACCAGCGGCCGATAGAGCATCTTCATCGCCTGGATGGCAGCATTGGAAGTTGTTCCCAGCAGGATGCGATCCGGCCAGTTGAAATCTTCCACAGCGCATCCGTCAGTCACAAATACCGGATGAGAGATCACGGTGAGCTTCGAGCCATTCGCCTTGAGCTTGTGCTCGATGCGCGACGCCGTTCCAACTGAGACCGGTGTACTGATAACGAGCATGTGCTGATCCGTGCAGTACTTCGCCAGATTCATCGCCGCACTCTCGATTCCATCGGCGCGATCTTCCGCCATGAAGATCATCAGCGACCGCTTGCAGGTGCGTTCGACATCGTGCGAAAAAGTGAGCCGTCCGGAGCGCACATTCCGGCGCACCACTTCTTTCAGGTTCTTCTCGTAGTAAGGCGTTTCGTCGCGGGCGAGGGAGCTGACTTTCGGCACGTCTTCGTGGAAGCAGGTGACAGGCAGTCCAAAGTCGGCGAGGCACGACGAGATGACCGTGGCCAAGTAGCCGGTTCCATATACCGCGTGGTGCATATTGCCTCCGAGAGGGTCTGGCCAGCCGGAAATCGAGCGTGCGCTCTGGGGGAGAGGTCTCTTTGTTTTATGCGTTGTTTCCCAGTCTGACAACGTGCACAAAGGTCATGTACTCGGGGATGCTGATGATTTCTAAGCACATGCCGATCATCTCCTGCCGTTCTTGCTGTGCACCGCAAAGCAGGGAACTGGGGCGGCTTGACGACCGACGCTGCGCACCGCGAGTCATTTGCAATTTTCGCTGCTAACAGCGTAATTAACAGCGTAAATTTCCGAGCTCTGATCTTTTCTGCCCATTTCTCGCAAAATTTGGAAAAATAACAGCGAAGAACAGCGTAAGAGCAGCGAAGTCGTTCAGAGGGCTTGCTAGCTGTTCAACGCGATCGGATCCGTCGCATGGGCCGGCGACTCGCCGCGGCAGGACTGAGCTTGACTTTCGCTTTTAGTTCGTGTACAGTGAACGTAGTTCACTGCAGTGAAGTGAGGTGCAGGAGCTGAAGTAGGTCCTGCACAGTGAAGGTTCTGAGCGACTGCTGCGGTCTCTCCTCCAGAAGCAGGACCGATCGTAGATTTAACCGATCCTAGATTTAATTGTTAGTCGTTCGGCAAGGTCTTCCGTCCCTAAGCTCCGCGGTTCCGTTCGCTCGAACTAACGAATAGCGGATACGTCCTTGCAATAGCTCAGCAGCTAAGAAGCTCAGCAGCTTAGCAGCTCGATTTCTCAGCTATCCCTCCGATTGCTACGTCCTTTTATTTCGTGAATCATCTAAGCAGGAACTCTCGTGATCATCGATCCCCAAGACACGCGAAAGATCTCCCGCGACTGGCGCGAATACCTCCATGAAATGAAGGAGAGCTTCGCGGTTGCGCGCTGGGTCTATCGCGAATTCATCACCGCCGAGAGCCGACGCTGGACACGCCGCATGCTCATTGCGCTCGCCATCTCCGTCACGGCGCTCAACGGTATTGCGTGGCTGGCGAAGTATCTCGTCGATGGGCTGATCCACCACGACGCACATGCGATCAAGATGAGCTTCGTCGGGATGGCCGTGTGCGTCCTCATCTATGGATACTTCGATCGCCTGCAGATGATCGCGCGCGAGTACGCCACCGGACTGAACCTCACGCAGCTCAAGCGGCGAATGAACGAGCTCTTCTTCGAGAAGAGCATGGGGCAGCATCAGCAGGAAAGCTCGTACCTGAATACCGCCAACATCGAGCGCGGCAAAGGGCGCATCGAGCAACTCGAAAACATGCTCACCTTCGAGGGCTCGTCGGCGCTCATCTCGCTGAGCGTGGCGCTCACGCTGCTATGGCTACGAGTGCCGACGGCCGGCTTCTTCATGACCTTGCTGCTGGCGAGCTATCTCGTCTGGCTGGTCTATTTGAATCGCAATATCTCGGAGAAGTGTGTTCCGTTCGATAAGGAATTCCGCCGCATCAATCGCTGGGAGCATGAGCGCTGGGAGAAGATCGAGCGCGTAAAGACCTGCGCCAAAGAGCCGGCGGAGATCGACTACCAGTACCGCTCGTTCGTGAAGTGTCTCGGCGAAGAGCGCAAATTCTGGCTCTGGTTCATCGGCAAAGTCACGTGGCGCGGATACTCTAACCGCTTCGTCCTGCTCGGCACGCTTGCCTACGGCGCGTGGCGAATCTGGGAAGGAGACTGGTCGAACGGCGTCTTCGTGCCTCTGCTCATGTACGCGACCAAAGTCAGCGAGAGCATCTGGCAGATCGGCCACATCGAGCACCAGATCAACTGGAACATGCCCGCGATCCGCACGGCCATGCTCACTCTCACAGTTCCGCCTGACGTGACCGATAAGCCGAACGCAATCGAGCTGGAGCGCAAGAACGGCGTGCGCATAGAAATGCGCAACGTCTCATACGCCTACTCAATGGAAAAGCGCGATCTGCCGGGTCTCGCAATCAATACCGCTGCGCATAGCGATGAGCTTGATGACGAGCGTGTCAGTACCGTTCGCGGTAGCGAATGGGTGTCTAAAAAATCGCGTCGCACGCTGCCGATCCTAAACAACGTGAGCCTAACCATCGAGCCCGGCGAGAAAGCCGCGCTGATTGGACCATCCGGAGCAGGGAAGACGACGATCATGCGCCTTCTCATGCGCTACATGGACCCGACCTCCGGCTCGATCCTCATCGACGGCCACGACCTGCGCGATATCCGCCTCGCGTCCTGGCTGAACATGATCGCCTACGTGCCACAGCAGGCGCAGGTCTTCGATGGCACCGTTCGTGACAATCTGCTCTACCGCTTCACCGACGAACCTGCGCGCGTCCCCGACGAAGAGCTGTGGGAGATCATGCGCAAACTGAAGATCGACTTCGGCGACCGCCTGACCGACGGCCTCGATACGCGCGTAGGCCGCCACGGAATCGAGCTCTCCGGCGGCGAGCAACAGCGCCTGATGATCGGCGCTGCAGCCATGCGGAAACCCGTCTTTATGGTGGTTGACGAAGCCACAGCCTCGCTCGATGCCACCACTGAAAAAGCCGTGCAGAAGGGTTTAGAAGAAGTGCTCGGCGAAGACATGGGCGTGCTAATCATCACGCACCGCTTATCTACGGTGCGCCGCCTGTGCACGAAGTTCTTCGTCCTGCGCGACTCCGAAGGCCTCGCTCCAGGCGACTCTCAACTCGAAGCCTGCGCCAGCTCATTCGAAGAACTCTACGAAGTCTCCCCAACATTCCGAACCCTGGCCGACGATCAGGGTGTGGTAATCCTCGATAGCCCAAAAATTCATATCGAGCTATCGAGCGAGCCGGTAAGCGAACCTGACGAGAGCATTCACTATCCGGAACCGGAGTCGGTGACCTAACCGAAGTATTCCGAGCAGCATGGTGCTACACTGTGGGATGTGACATCGTATGCGATGTCTAAGCTTCCGCGAGTGGTTCTGGATACTTCAGTGACTGTTGCTGCTTTGCGCAGCCGACTTGGGGCGTCCAACCGCCTTCTTCGGATGGTTGCGAATCGCGAGATTATCGCACTCGCAACACCTGCGCTCTTTTTGGAGTACGAGGATTTGTTGAAGCGGGCAGAGCATCGGCTGGTGCATGGACTCAGCTTAGTTGAAGTCGATGAGTTTCTCGCCGAACTAGCGGGGCTGATCGAACCAGTGGAGTCGCATTTTCAATGGCGGCCTCAACTCCGCGATCCAAGCGACGAGATGGTGTTAGAAGCCGCCGTGAATGGTCTCGCTGACGCATTGATCACTTTCAACGTCTCTGATTTTGCAGAGGCCGGGAAGCGCTTCGGAATTCCGAGTCTAACTCCCTCCGATCTGTTAAAACGAGTAACGCCATGAGCAGAGCCACGTATCCTTTGAAACTGCCACTTTCCATCAAGCGAGCCGCCGAGCGGCTGGCCAAAGAGGATGGTGTGTCCCTGAACCAATGGATTGCGGCAGCAGTTGCCGAGAAGGTTGGAGTCGTTCAGACTGCGGCAGAATTCTTTGCGTCGCGACGCGGAAAAGCCAGTGGTGCGCGTCTCAAACACTTCCTGGCGCGCGCACCGAAGCGCCCTCCAGATCCAGGCGATGAACCACCTTCAACCTAGAGCTGTTTTGGAAATTCCGTGTACCACCCTTGAACTGTCATCCTGAGCGCGGAAGGCATCTCGCGCGTATCCGAGTCCTCGCGAGCGCGTCGTTTGCGCTCGTGCGCGGGACTTTGGCTTAGAGATTCGCCTCGCAATTGCTACCTTTTCATTTTGTGCTTGGCACGCCGCTGTGGCTTTCCATTCCTGTCGTTCTGCATCGGATCAGAGCTGAGCTAGAGCGCGCCGCAAATAAACCCACATCGAATGTCTAAGGCTGCCCGGTCGGTAATCCAGCAGCAGTCTGCCATGTTTCTGTTAAAATTGAAAAACAGAATGAAGCGGAAAACCACGATTTACGTTGACGACAAAGTTCTCAGGGCGCTGAAGATTGCCGCAGCGCGAGCTGGACAGCATGACTATGAGGTCATCGAGCAGGCGTTGCGCGCACATCTTGGTATGGATCTGCTGCAGCGTGCAGGATCGAATTCCGGCCTCAACGAAAAGGACGCGCTCAACCTCGCTTATCAGGAGTTGCACCGGAGCCGCAGGCGATAGGTGTTCCGCGTCGTCATCGATCCGGGAGTGCTGGTTGCGGCATTGATTTCATCCAAAGGAGCGCCGCGAGCTCTTCTCCAAATCTGGATTGAGGGAGCATTTGAGCTGATCGTTTCTTCCAAGCTCCTGACGGAATTGGAAAGCGTTCTAAGGCGCGAAAAGTTCCGCACATATGTCACTCTGCGAGACGTAAACGCCTACATAGCCCTCCTCCGACGCTTTTCTACCGTAGCGCCGGATCCTGACTCGGCGCCAGGTCTGAGTCCCGATCCTGGCGATGACTATTTGATAGCTCTCGCTGCAGCGGACAGCGCTGACTACTTGATTTCAGGCGATTCTCATCTTATAGACATCCCAAATTCTCCCGTTCCAGTGCTTAGTCCACGGGCATTCCTAAATCGACTTCAGATGGGCCATTAATATTTCACAGCCGCTGGCGAGTGGATGCGGCGTCACAATTGGTTTGCACCCCGACGCGAGAGAGTGCGAAGATCGCACGCAATGACTCTTCTTTCGATCATGCTGCTGTCTCTCGTTACTCTTCCCGCGGGAAGGCCAAAGACAGATGCGCTACTCGTGGCAGCCGGAGATGCGCCACGCAGTGCACGCGTGACTGGTCCAAAGCGCCTGACCGATTTGGGAAAACGCACCTACTCAAAATGGGTGGGCTGCAGCTACTCGATAGATTGGGGCGACGAGTCGTACTCTCCAATGGGTCCAGTCGGGGCCGATTGTGCAACCGGACTGTCACACACCTACAAAACTACCGGCACCTACCGCATCAGAGCCAAGACCTTCCATCCGGCTCCTGACGATCATCACATTGACGACTGGTCGGATTCGATTACGTTCAAGGCGAACTAACGTTTAACCGCACCCGGTCTCAAACCTGCGGGTTCATCGAAATGTAATTTCCCGGTTCTCTGCTGTTAAGATACCGTGCAACAAAGTCAGTCAATGTAGCGCCTGTCGTCTAGGTTTCCCATCTGTATTGTGCTGTCGAATTCGGAATAGGCATTGACGTGAACCGATTCGGAAATCGCTCTCCGAAGCTCGGAGCCTAGTCCGGCAATCAGTACAACCGAAGTCTTACTCAACAATTGAGGCAATTATGAGCAGAAGAGCCCCCGTTTTGCTTGTACTGGCAACTGTGTTTGCGCTTGCACCCTTAGGATTGTCACAGTCGAATCCATCGATTGACGTAATCAAGTCCAGAGATCAGGGCGGCGCTAATTCGTCGATCACCGTTTCGGGAATCACCACGCACGCTGCCGGTGAGCTGCTTCTCGCATTTTTCTCGACCGACGGACTGATCGGATCGCCAGCCTCCGTATCTTCGGTCTCTACCACAGGACTCACCTGGAAACTCATTGTCAGATCGAATCGTCAGGCCGGCACAGCCGAGATCTGGAGTGCCTGGGCGCCGAATGTGCTCAGCAGCGCCAGTGTGCAGGCGCGATTTCCGCGCGGAGAATCCGCCTCGGCTACGGTCATAGCGATCGCGGGAGCGAATGCTTCTACACCGATCGGCGCGATTGCCGCTTCGAGCGCTCCTTCCGGAGCGCCGGCCGTGAGCCTCAACACGATGGGAAGCAACTCGCTCGTTTTCGGCGTTGGCAATGATTGGGACAACGCCATGGGCCGAACGATTGGTCCAAATCAAAGCCTCATTCACCAATTCCTGTCGCCTGTGGGCGATACGTATTGGGTACAGGCAATCAACGGCACCGTCGCGGCGCCCTCGGTGGTGACGATAAACGATGTGGCTCCAACCGGCGATCAGTTCAACATGGCCGCCGTCGAGGTGCTTTCGGGCAACTCGGCTCCTGCTCCGACCTACACGCTCGACGGCTCCATTACGCCGTCGAATCTCGGCAGCAGCAGTGTCGTGAGCCTCTCCCAAAATGGAACAACTGTGGCATCGGTGAACACCGACGGCAATGGGAACTTTCAGTTTTCTGGTCTAGCCAATGGGACCTACACGGTGACGCCCACGAGAACGGGCGTAGTGTTCACGCCTGCGTCGCAGACGGTCACCATCGCCGGTGCATCGACGTCGGTGAGTTTCACGGCGGCAACGGCTCCGGTGAGCGGCATCAGCCTGGTCCAGGCCAACGTTCAAGGCAACGAATCGGGGGGATTCACCTCAATGTCTGTTTCGTTCAAGAACGCCACCCTGCCAGGAAGTTCGCTGATCGTGACTGGCACCTGTGTGCGCCCAGCCGGCACACTCTCGGTCTCGGATACAGTCGGCAATCAGTTCGAACTCGTCGCCGGACCAATGAGCAATCCCGGACAGGAGGCGAACGCATACATCTGGCGAGTGAGAAGCGGTCTTGGCGGGCCAGATACGGTCACGATTACCGCGACCTCCGGAGGATGCGCAATGGAGACGCACATCTCGGAGTGGCAAGGACTCTCTACCAGTGTCCTCTACGACCAGACTACGTTCGCGCAGGGGAGCACGGGCATAGGCTTCAGCAGCGGCGCGGTCACGACGACTCAGAACGGCGAGCTGATCTTCGGCTATACGTTCCCAATAGGGAACTCGACGGTGGGTTCCGGCTTTACGCTCCTGACTTATGTAGATGGAGATGCCGACGAGTACGAAATCCAACCCACAGCCGGTCCGGTTGCGGCGACATTTACGCAGGACCAAAGTGGGACGTGGTTTGCAACGATAGCGACGTTCCCAGCAGCATCGCAGTGAGATGCAGAGTCTTCGGTTAGACGAGAGCGGAGCATATAGGCCCGAAGGGCCGACATAAGTGGAGCCCAGCGGCGTGGAGCCCTGGGTGCTTGGGCTCTTCGCGCCTGAGCCCCCGAAGGGGGCGGCACCGTTTTCGATGGAGGTCATCCTCAAGCTTTGCCGGGGATTTTTTTCCCGAAAACGGAGAGTCTTTGCTGAATTTAAGGCGTGAGTGTCGCCCTTTCAGGGATCAACTGCTCCGCAATTGTTAACCCAGGGCTCCCGCCACTGGGCTGCGCTTCTTTCGGCCCTTCGGGCCTGACGTTCGCCCAACTGTTCAGGCGACTCTCAGCTCCTCCGGTTCTGGCTCGGGTGCGAGGTGATGGAAGTGAGCGCCTGGCCGTCTGCGCGCGAACAGCGGAAGGACAAAGAGCACGGCGAAGATGGTCGTGATCATTCCGCCGACTACGACTCGCGCCAGCGGTTGTTGAGCCTGCGCACCGATTCCCGACGAGGTCGCTGCAGGCAGTAGTCCCAGGCCGGCGGCGAGGCAAGCCATCAGCACTGGACGCATTTCTTCCAGGCTGCCTTCTTCCAAACCATGTTCGTCTCCTGATTCGAGCTGTGCGCGGCGAACTCCGGCAAGGAACACCACTGCTCCCAGCGTCGCAACGCCTATTAAAGAAGTGAAGCCTACCGCCGCCGAAATACTGAAGGGAGTACGCGAGATCAGGAGCGACCACACGCCTCCAGTTGCGGCAAAGGGAAGAGTTGCGAGAACAATGAGCGCGTCGCGCCAGCTATGGAACTGGATGAACAGCAGAATAAGGATCAGCACGAGGCTGACGGGCACGATGAAGCTTAGGCGTCGCTGTTCTTTCCGCAGGCTGTCGAACTCGCCCGCCCACTCGTAGGTGTATCCCTGAGGCAGAGAGATCTCGTGCTCGATGCGGCTCTGCAGTTCCTGAATGGTACTGGCGAGATCGCGTCCACGGACACTGAATTTCACCGGAATGTAGCGCTTGTCGTTTTCGCGATAGATCTGAAATGCGCCTTGCTTCAGAGAAACGTCTGCGACCTGACCTAGAGGCACGCGACTCCCGTCGGGCGTAGGGAGAAGGATGCTCTTGATTGCATCCGGAGTATCGCGATACTGCGGCAGATAACGAACGGTCAGATCAAAACGGCGATCTCCTTCGATGACCTGAGTGACGGGACTCCCGCCAATCGTCGCCTGCACTGCTGCATTCACGTCCGCTGGCATCACCCCGTAACGTGCTGCTTTCGTGCGATCGATGGAGATGATCAAATTCGGCTGGCCATTCACGCGGAATACGCCGATGTCTTCCACGCCTCTGACCTGCGACATGATCTTCGCGATTGCGTCAGCTTTTTGGGTGAGCACGTCGAAGTCGTCGCCAAAGAGCTTTAGAGAGTTCTCGCCTTTCACTCCGGACATGGCTTCTTCTACGTTGTCCTGAATGTTCTGCGAGAAGTTGAAATCGATGCCGGGATACGCAGAGAAGCGCTTCTGCATCTGCTCGATGAGTTCCGATTTGGAAATGCGCCCCGGCCATTCGCTTGCCGGCTTGAGATCGGCGGAGATTTCGACGTTGTTGAATCCGCTCACGTCGGTGCCGTCATCAGGACGGCCGACTTGAGAGATCGTCTGTGTCACTTCGGGAAAGGTGCGCAGTTCGGCGCGGAAGCGGTCGGCAAGGTTTGATGCGGCTTCGAGCGAGATGTCTTGCGGCAGCGTGGCCCGAATCCAGAGATTGCCCTCTTCGAGCGCCGGCATGAATTCGCCGCCCACGAACACGAATGCGACGAGGCTCGCCGCGAGAAATGCCAACGCGATCAAAAGCACAGGACGAGGATGTCGCAAGGTCCAGATCAGCCCTTTGTCGTAGCGGCTGCGAAACCACAGGCTGACGCGCGTATCCTGGTGCGCCTGCCCGACCGGACGATTGCTCTCGAACGATGCCAAAACGGGAGCGAATAAGAGTGCAAAGATCAGCGCGCCGGTGAGCGCGAATCCGTATGTCACTGACATCGGAGAAAAGATCTTCCCCGGCACCCCGTGCATCGTAAACAGCGGCACGAATGCGACAAGAATGATGATGGTCGCGAACAGGACTGGCCGCGACGACTGCGCGGTGGCGCGTGCGATAAGCTTGTCTGGCTGTTCACCCTCCAGGCGTGAGCCAAGCACTCGATAAATGCTCTCGAGTACCACGATCGACGAGTCCACGAGAATGCCGAAATCGATGGCGCCGATCGAGATCAGGTTCGCCGAGCGTCCGGTGAGCACCATCAACCCGAAGGCAAAGAGGATCGCAACGGGAATAGTTAAAGCGGTGATCAGCGTAAGGCGAATGTCACCCAGCATGACCAGCAGAAGCACCGTTACCAGCACCAGGCCTGTAAGCACGACGTGGCGCACGGTTGCAGTCGTGATGTGAATCAAACGCGTGCGGTCGTAGAGCTTCTTGATCTGCATGCCTTTCGGCAGAAGGCCGTGATTGAGCGCGTCGATCTTCGCGTTGAGCGCCTTCAACGCGGGAAGGGATTCCTCTCCGCGCTGGAGCAGCACGATGCCTTCGACTGCGTCACTGTCCGCATTAACGCCGACTTTGCCCAGCCGCTGCTGATGGCCCTCATGCACGTCGGCGATGTCCCGCAGAAGTACCGGTGCGCCGTTGCGCTGGGTGACAACTATGTTGCGAATGTCGTCGAGTCCGTGCACCAATCCGATGCCGCGAATGTTCACGTTCTGGCTGCCGAGCGTCAGATAATTTCCGCCCGCGTTAGCGTTGCTCGATGACACGGCAGTGAGCACCTGCGGGAGCGTTACGTTCATGGCCAGCAGCCTGTTGGGATCGACCTCTGCCTGGTACTGCTTCGTTGTCCCGCCGAAGGTGGTGATGTCGATTACGCCGGGCACTTGCTTGAGTTCGCGGCGTACCAGCCAGTCTTGTGTCGCCTTCAAATCGTTGAGGCTGTAGTTCGCTCCGGTGAGCTGATAACGGCTGATTTCACCGATCGGCGACCACGGAGAAAGTTGCGGCTGCAGACCATTGGGCAGCGTAACCGTCTGCAGACGATTCAATACTTCTTGCCGGTCATAGAAGTAGTCGCTGCTGAAGTCGAAGTAGAGCTTCACATCGCTCAAGCCGAAGATGCTGATCGAGCGCACGTAATCGAGATGTGGCATTCCGTTGAGCACAGTTTCAAGGGGAACAGTGATCTGTTGCTCCATCTCTTCCGCTGACCATGCGGGATTCTGCGTGATGATCTCGACGAGCGGCGGCGAGGGATCTGGATAAGCTTCGATGTCGAGTTGAATGAATCCCCAGATGCCAAGCGCGATCCAGGCGCCCAGAGCAATCAGGACCAGCGTGCGGTAACGAAGCAGAGCAAGGACAACGCTGCGCATTAGCTGCCTGCTCCTTCTCCGCGCAGCAACTCCGCGCCGGATGTAACGATCATCTCGCCGGGACGCAAGCCCGAGGCAATTTCGGTTTTGTCTGCGCTGGCGTTCGCGATCGTGACGTTCCGCTTTTCATAGGTGCCGTCGGACTTTTTCACCATCACAAACGTGTCGCTGCCTTCATGCAGGACGGCCGTGGTTGGAACCGTCATCAGCTCTTGCTTACGGCCCACGAGATGGATAGTCGCAAACATCTCGGGCTTCAACATGTGTTGCGGATTCGGCAGAACCACCCGGGCCTTCAGCGTTCGGGTATTCGGGTCGAGCACGTCTGAGACATTGGAGATGGCTCCGCTCCAGCTCTTGTCCGGAAGCGCCGCGAGCGTGATCTTTGCCGGAGTTCCGCGCCTGGCCAGCGAGAGATCTTTTTCATAAAGGTCGCCGACTACCCAAACCGAACTTAGATCGGCGATCGTAGCGATGGAGCTTGCGTTGTCGAGCGACTTTGAGAGCTCGCCGCTTGCAGCGCCGATTTCAAGCACAATTCCCGATCTGGGAGCCTTTACCGCGACCTCGTCGGAATTGCTGGTCGAACTCAAGCCGAGCATGCGCAGCCGCTGCGCGGCGCGGGCCAGATCGGTCTGCGCGGTTTCGGCCTGCGCCTTAGCGTCTTCATAGTCCTTCTGCGAAACGACTTCGTGTTGCAGGAGGAGCGCGGCGCGCTTCTCAGCTTGTGACGACCGCGCGGCTTCGATTTTGGCTTTCTCATAGTCGGAGCGCGCGCCGGCAGCATCGCTGCTCTGCAGAATCGCGATTACTTGCCCCTGCTTCACCGCGTCTCCCGGCCGAATCTTCAGCGAGACAAGTCGCCCACTGACCGGTGGATAGACGTGCACCACGCGATCTGGATCGGCCTGAACCTTGGCTGGTACTGCGACTTCATTCTGAACCGTCTGGATACTCACGGTAGCGACCTGAAGAGGATTGTCCTGCTTCGATTGCCCGTTCTGCTTCGGCTCCGAGTTGCCGCACCCGATTAGGCAGCTTCCCAGAATGAAAGCTGCGAGTATCGCCAGCAGTCGCGTGCCAAGATGCTTGTTCCCATTCAGGAACCATGAATCGACTCTCTTTGCTCCGTGTGACCTGTTCTCTTTCCTCTGTCTCATTGCAAATCCCTTCCCACCGCCTGCTCGAGCTGCCAGACGCTTGCCTGATAGTTCGCGCGCGCCTGGTTGTATGCCGTCGACGCTTGGCGGACTGTCCGCTCGGCGTCGAGTAGTTCCAACAAAGTTGCGGCTCCGTTGCGATAGCTGAAGTCCACCATGTCGCGAACCTTCTGCACTTCTTTGAGGTTCTCTCCGCTGTAGAGCGCGACCGAGCGCTGCGCGGCCAGATAGTTTTCGTAGCCCTTCTCCACGTCGGTATCGACCTGGATCTCGGCCTGATGAAGCTGTGCCTCGGCTGCGACCCGCAACGCTTGTGCCTGCTCCACTGCGGCTTTGCCGTTGTTGTAGAGAAGCACCGGAATCTGGGTGACGACGCCGAGCGTATCGTCATCGCCGACCCGCTGGTATTCGGTTGCGACGTTGATATCGCGCGAGCGTTGCGCCTGTGCCAGCTTCAATCCAAACTCCGCCGCTTCCAGATTGGCGCGCGCTTCTCTCAAATCGGGACGAGTGGCGTGCGCAATGTCTTTTAGCTGGTCGAGCGTTTGCGGGACGGGCGCATCGCTGAAATCGCCGGTGACGAGCAGAGGCGCAGACTGGAACAGATCCACCGATCCGCCCGATGCCGCTGGACGAGGGTTCGTATCAACGATGTCCTGCATGCGCGCGCTGAGCACATTGAGCAGATCGCGTGCCGCTTGCTCGTATGCGGTCTGCGAATCAATGACCGCCTGCTGAAACTGCAATCGGCCCGCTTGCAGGCGGTAAAGTTCGATCCCTGGCAGATCGCCGGCTTTTACCCGCACCGCAGTGAGGTCTTCCGTTTTTGCGTACTGCGCATCGATCTCTGCCGCGAGCCGCAAATTGTCACGAGCCAGAATCGCGTTTCCAAATGCTTGGCGCAGCGCGAAAAGCTGATTGCGTAGAACGTCATCGACTTGAGCTGAGGCGACATTCACCTGCGCCTCCGCTTGCCGCGTTCGGAACTCGCGTTTTCCGCCGCGCTCAAAGAGCTTGCTGAATTGCGCCGTGTACACCGGATTGGCTCCGGCATTGCCGTTTGTCGCAAAAAACCGCGGCACGCTGTCCGGCACTGGAGACCGAAATGGAACCTGCTCCATTCCGAGCTGAAGCTGGGGATTAGGTTTGTACGAAGCAATCCGGCGCGCTGCCTCGCTCGCCGCCACCTGCGAGCGTCCGGCGGCGATCAGCAAGCTGCGCTCGCGTAGAAGCTGCTCAGCCTCAAAAAGACTTAGCGTGCGCGGAATCTTCGTCGCGACTGGCGCAGGTGTTTGCTGTGCAGCCAGATGCAAACCGGCAGCGAAGAATGCAAATAAGGTAAGGCGTGGGGCTATCAGCCTCATGTCTCGTTCTCAAGTCAAAGTTGTGTTTAGTTTTGGGCTTACAGGAAACGAGCGATCAGGCGAGGCTGGGTGGAGGCCGTTTATCGATGCAGGGAGACCAGAAGATTTCCTGAATCGGAACTGCGGATACCGAGAAGAAGCTGCGAGCGAAGGTTGGCGACTTCGGACCGAACGGCATCAGAAGCGCAGGCAGGATTGCGGAAACAACATGAATCCCACGCAACTCCGGCGCCTTCAGCACGTCCTGCAGCCGATTGCCTTCCGCCAGCGTCGGCAACTGCGACAAATCGTCCGTGATAGAGATCACCGGCAGCAGAAGCAGCAGGATGCACGAGATCACAAGCAATCCGCGCAGCATCGGCGGCACTGCCCGCGAAGACGAACTCCGGCGCCAGCGCATCCACGAGCAGAAGGCGCTAGCCGCTATCGCGAGCCAGATGAGATTGAGCAGTAGTTCCACAGAGTTCTGCTCTCCAGCTTAAAACAAAGAACCCGTTTTGTGCACGTTCTGAACCGACGGCCGCCCTCGGCCGGGTTTTTCTCAGACACGACCAAGACGTCAACATCAGAAAGAAAACCCGCGCGAGGGCGCGCGTCGGTCCTACGACTTCCGTCAACCAATAAAATAGATGCATGGCTACGATCATGTACGGCAAACCTGTTGCGGAGGAGATTCTCGCTACGGTTCGCAAGGATGTGAACGCGCTGCACGCGCGTGGAATCACTCCTCGGCTCGACGTCGTCCTCGTAGGCAAGAGCCCGGCTTCCCAGCGCTATGTAGCGAAGAAGATCGAAAAATGCCGTGAATTGGGAATGCGCGGCGAGCTGCATACCTATGATGAAACGGTGAGCGCGCAGGAGCTGCGCGATCGCGTGCAAACGCTCAGCGATAACCCTGACGTGCATGCCATTTTGGTCCAGCTACCCCTCCCTCGCCATATTGAAGAACCGGAGGATGGCCTCGACAAGTTCGACGTATTCGACGCAATCAAAGGCGAGAAGGACGTGGATGGCATCTCGCGCTTCACGGTTCCGGAACTCTATCGTGCGAAAGAGACCCGCACGCTTCATCTGCCGGCGACTGCGCTTGCAGTCCGGCGCGTGCTGGATTTTTACGGAATCGAAACCGAAGGACGCGTCGCCGTAGTCGTCGGTCGCAATGACATCACCGCGAAGCCGATTCATCACATGCTTGGTGGCCGAATGTGCAACGCCACCGCGATCTGGTGCCATCGTTACACGCGCAAAGAAGATCACGATCGCTTCATGCGCGCGGCAGATATCATTGTGACTTCGGTCGGCAGCGAGAAGTATCAGATCACCTCCGATCTGGTGAAGCCCGGCGCGGTGGTGGTCGATGTGGCTACGCGGGTTGGCGGAGATGGCAAGCTGCACGGCGATGTCGATTTCGAGCGCGTCAAGGAAGTCGCATCGTTCATCACACCTGTGCCGGGCGGGATCGGGCCAGTCACGGTTGCAGCGCTGATGGAAAACGTCGTGCGCGCCGCGCAGTTTGCGCATGGGTTGCGCGCGCCGGGATATGAGTTCAAGACCGTGGTTGCATCTCTCGTCGGTACCGTTCGCGGTAGCGAATGGGTCAAGCCCTGAATCTGACCCATTCCCTACCGGGGACCGTACTGACTCTTCTGAAACTTGACACCAACTCTCGCGACAGCGTATCGTCCGCCTCCAGTTTCTCGTGATGACCGACTCGGCCGCAGTCTCCCGCTCCATTCAACCTGACATCGCTGCTCTCCAGTGGCTTGCGCTGGCGCTCACACCCGCAATGGGACCGATTCGCGGACATCGTCTTGTTCAGAACTTCGGCGGAGTTGAGCGGGCATTCCACGTTTCGCTGACAGAGCTTGAAGCAGCAGGATTGCCGGCCGTCTCAGCGCAATCGATCGCGCTGGGCAAGTCGTACTCCGCTGCGGAAGAAGAGTTCATGAAGGCGCGCGACGTCGGCGCGGAGATCATCCCGTTTCACGAGGCGCGTTATCCCGATCTGCTGAGGCAGATTTACGATCCGCCTCTGGCGCTCTATGTTCGCGGTGATTTCAGCATTTTGTCTTCTCCGGGGATCGGCGTGGTGGGCACTCGACATCCGACGCCATACGGAATGGGCATGGCCGAGCGGCTCTCAAACGATCTCGCCTCGCGTGGATTGGTGATCGTAAGCGGGATGGCACGAGGCGTGGACACGCATGCACATCGCGGTGCACTGAATGGCAAGGGCAAGACCATTGCCGTTTGGGGTACCGGAATCGATGTCCCGTATCCGCGGGATAATCGGCGGATTGCCGAAGCGATTGTTGATGCCGGCGGCGCACTGGTCTCAGAATTTCCCATCGGAACATTCGCAGCTCCACAGAACTTCCCAATTCGGAACAGAATCATCAGCGGATTGTCGCTGGGCGTGCTCGTCGTCGAAGCCGGTGAGTACAGCGGAACCCGAATCACCGCGCGCTGTGCACTGGAGCAGGGTCGCGAGATTTTTGCCGTTCCCGGCAATGTGACGAACCGGAACTCCTGGGGCCCTAACACATTGATTAAACAAGGCGCTAAGCTCACGGCAACATGGGAAGATGTTTGGGAAGAACTGCCAACAGAGTTGAAGCTGCAACTCGAGGCCGGGTGGCGGGTTGAATCCACAAAGCCGGTGGAAGCATCTCTATTTGCGGACTCGCAACTCTCACCGCATGAAAAGCGCGTATACGCGCTGCTGAAGCCGGACGAAGCCGTCCAGCTCGATCAAATCATCGAAAAATTGGAGGGCGAGATATCGTCATCGGAGATCTTCTCTGCGTTATTTGAACTGGAACTCTCTGGAAAGGTGAAACCGCTGCCGGGGAAGAATTACGTGCGCAGCTTTTAGCTGCGCACGGCTGCTGGCCACGGGCTTCCGGCTGCCGGCTAGTCCTTTCGTAACGTAACATTTGCGGATTTCTGGAGGCGAAATGTCCGATTATCGTCAGTTAGAGGTCTGGCAGAAGGCTCACGCAGTGACGATGGAGATCTACGGATTGACCAAAGGGTTTCCCATTGAAGAACGGTTTGGTCTTGTCACACAGATGCGTCGAGCCGCGGTTTCCGTGGGCGCTAATCTTGCGGAAGGTCGCGGCCGCCGCGGAGATCCGGAATTTGGACGATTCATCAAAATCGCACTGGGCTCTACCTATGAGCTGGAATACGAGTTGCTGGTTGCGGCGGGTGCTGGGTTCATAAGCCGGGACCGATATGATCGCTTGCACCGGGAACTGAACCGTATTGGGAAAATGCTGTGGTCCCTACTTGAAAAAGTGAATGCCAGAGGCGCGGCCAACGCATGAGCCAGAGGCCAGTCGCCAGCAGCCAGTAGCCGCCCTTGACGTACCCGTGATACTTTCGCAACAGATTCGAATCAGAAGGAACGAGAATTGTCCAAAGCGTTAGTAATCGTCGAATCGCCCGCCAAGGCGAAAACGATCAATAAATATCTAGGCAAGGACTACGACGTCGAAGCCTCGCTTGGTCACGTCAAGGATTTGCCGAAGAACAAGATTGGTGTCGATCTCGATAACGACTTCGAAGCCGAGTACATCGTTATTCCTGGCAAGGAAAAGGTCCTCACTAACCTCAAGAAGAAAGCCAAGGGCGCCACTGCCATCTATCTCGCGCCTGACCCGGACCGCGAAGGCGAGGCCATCGCTGCTCATTTATATGAGGAACTCGGTGAGTCGAAGCCGAAGAAGAAGCGCGGCAACGGCATTCCCATTCATCGTGTGACGTTCAACGAGATCACCTCGAAGGCGGTGAAGGCGGCCTTTGAGCATCCGCGCGAGATCGACTGGAACCTGGTCGATGCGCAGCAGACGCGCCGCGTTCTCGACCGCATTGTCGGTTATCAGATTTCTCCTTTGCTATGGGACAAAGTTCGTCGCGGACTCTCCGCCGGACGCGTGCAGACCGTCGCTCTTCGCCTGATCGTCGAGCGCGAACGCGAGATCAAAGCTTTCGAGAAGAAGGAATACTGGACGATCGACGCGCATCTTTCTGCGGCGAAGCCTCCGGCATTCGATGCGCGCTTCACCGGAATCGGTGGTGAGAAGACCGAAGTAGGAAATTCGGAAGAATCGGAAAAGATCGTCAATGCTCTGCGCCAGGCGCAGTGGAGCGTTAAGTCGGTTGAAAAACGCGAGCGTCGCCGCAGTGCGGCTCCTCCGTTTACGACCAGCAAATTCCAGCAGGATGCCTCACGCAAACTTCGCTTCAGCGTAAAGCGCGCGATGATGATCGCTCAGCGCTTATATGAAGGTATTGAGCTCGGCGACGAAGGCTCAGTCGGCCTCATTACCTATATGCGTACTGACTCGACTCGCGTAGCGCAAGATGCGCTCGACGAAGTGCGCGAGTTGATTGGATCGAACTACGGACCAGAGTTTCTGCCGGAATCTCCCAATATCTACAAGTCCAAGAAAGAGGCCCAGGAGGCCCACGAAGCCATTCGCCCGTCCTCCGTTACTCGCCATCCCGATTCGGTAAAACAGTATCTCCAGGAAGACGAGTACAAGGTTTACAAGCTCATTTGGCAGCGGTTCGTCGCCTCGCAGATGCTGCCCGCAGTCTTCGATCAGACTACCGTCGATATCGATGCCGTCGCCGATCGCACCTACAACTTCCGCGTTACCGGATCGGTGCTGAAGTTCGAGGGCTTCCTGAAAGTCTATGAAGAATCCAAGGAAGGCAAGGACGAAGAAGACGAGGCGCTTAAGCACAAGCTCCCTGCGCTCGAAGAAGGCCAGAAGCTAACGCTGAAAGACTTGAAACCCGAGCAGCACTTCACCGAGCCCCCGCCACGTTACAACGAAGCGTCGCTGGTGAAAGAACTCGAAGAGCGCGGTATTGGACGTCCGTCCACCTACGCCGCCATTTTGGGAACGATCCAGGAGCGCCAGTACGTGCAGAAGATCGGCGGCAAGTTCGTGCCGACCGAAATCGGACTGGTCGTCACCGACTTGCTGGTCAAGAACTTCTCGGAAATTTTCGATCCCGCTTACACCGCGCGTCTGGAAGAAGAGCTCGACGAGATCGAAGAGGGCAAAGAGAAGTGGACCGACGCGATGGCGGAGTTCTACAAGCGCTTCGAGAAGAACCTGAAGTATGCGCAGAAGCACATGGAGAATGTGAAGCGCATGGAGAAGCCCACGGACGAGAAGTGCGAGCGCTGCGGCTCTCCCCTCGTGCTCAAGTGGGGCAAATTCGGGTCGTTCTTCGCCTGCAGCTCCTATGATAAAGAAGATCCCAATAGCTGCACGTTCACCAAAGAGAACGCGATCGATCTTCCCGATTTGGAAAACGCCGATCTGCAGGAGACCTCGCAGGAAGAATATTGCGAGAACTGCGGTCGCGTGATGGTCCTAAAACGCGGACGCTTTGGGCAATTCATGGCTTGCACCGGCTATCCGGACTGCAAGACCACGCGGCGGCTCGATCAGGGCAAGAAAGTTCCTGACGTTCCGCTGGAAGAAGTCTGCCCTCAATGCGGACGCAATATGGTGCTGCGTCACGGACGCTATGGCGAGTTCGTCTCCTGCAGCGGATATCCGGAATGCAAGTACGTGAAGCAGAACTTCATCGGCGTGAAGTGTCCGCAATGCAAAGACGGCGAGCTGGTCGAGAAGAAAGCGCGGCGTCGCGGCAACATCTTCTATGGCTGTTCGAATTATCCGAAGTGCGACTTCACTTCCGCGTACAAGCCTGTTGCCGAGCAATGTCCAGAGTGCGGTAGTCCGTACCTGCTCGAGAAGAATCTCAAAGCGGGAACGTTCCTCGTTTGTCCCAATAACAAGCGAACCGCTGCCGAAGAAGAGCCTCAGCCGAAGCGCAAGAAGAAGCCAGGCAAAGCAGGAAAAGCCGAACCTGCGGCTGAGACTGCGCCCGTGGCGAAGTGCGACTACTCGAAGCAGATCACGAAAGAGCCAGTCGCAGTGGCGTAACAATTCAGGGTCAGTACCGTCCGCGGTAGCGGATGGGTCATCTGGTCTCGAGAGAGCACCCATCCGCCACCGCGAATGGTACCGACTGATCTCACCATTCGCACCCAACGAATTTGCCTTCTCCATACTTGAACTTCAATGAATCGGTTAAGATAACCAACGCTTCTCAATCTGTTTAAGGAGTTCCCCATGAGCGATCAGACTGTTTCTCCAGGGATGACAAACAAGGCAACGCCTGCCGACGTGGACATCATTCTTCGGCTTTACGAGCTGCGCCGCGAGCCGGTGATGCGTGAAGCGCGTAAGTTCATCATCTTCGATTTTTGGCCCAGCAGCTTCGAGGAGATCGGACGCCTCTTCACCACTGGCGGGAAGGAGTTCGCCTATTTCCGTCAGGTGACTTCATATTGGGACATGGCGATCTCGTTCGTTGCGCGCGGTGCGCTCGATCCCGCGCTGTTCCTCGACAACTGCAACGAGATGATCTTCGCGTACGCAAAATACAAACAGTTCCTGCCGGCGTTGCGCGAGAACGTGAATCCGCAATTCTGGAAGAGAGTCGAAGACTTCCTGACCGGATCACCAGAAGCTCAGCAGAAAGTTGCTGCGATCACCAAAAACGTGGAGCGAGTCCGCGAGCAGAGAATGAAAGCTGCAGCCGCATAGCGGTGCCGATGTTTGACCGGATTGTTGCCCAGACGTTCATTTAGCTGGAATTCTTTTGCGAGTGCCGCACACAACGCGGCACTCGTCATTCTCTCAAAGCTTCGCATTTTCGCCGCAGGCAACGCCGGTGTCGTTCCAGGACTCCTACTCGAAGGAGACGCAAATGCCGGAACAAGATAACGATCTATCCAAAGGTGCAGTAGAAGCTGATAAACCACAGCAGCACAGCGAGTCTTCACTCGCAGGTCAACTGCCCCATCGCACAGAAGACGCTCGCATCAAAGGACGCGACACCGATTTTCCCGAACCGGGAGAGAATCCGGAGCACAGCGGGCAAGACATGGATCCCGGTTTCCGGCAGAAGACGAATCAGAATCAAAAGAAGGACGATCCGTTAGCCGCGTGAGAACGCCAGCCACGTTACATCCAACTCAACTCGGGAATCGGTCGCAGGTTCTGCCACTGGGCACTCGATTTGCGAACAATAATCCTCCGTCTCTCCGTGACTCCTTGGTGAAACCGAACTCTTCTCTCCAAAACTTTTCCACACAATCTCACACATAGGGATGATATTTTTGGAAGTTTGCATCCCGAATTCTGAGAGGACTCACCTTTGCCCAAAGGACCGATCTCGCGTTTCATTGAGCACCACTATCGTCATTTCAACTCCGCGTCGCTGATGGATGCGGCCAAAGCTTACGAAAAGCTGCTCAATGACGGCGGCAAGATGTTTATGACCATCGCCGGTGCGATGAGCACCGCCGAGCTTGGTTTATCGCTCGCGGAGATGATTCGCCAGGACAAAGTTCACGGCATCTGCTGCACAGGTGCGAACCTCGAAGAAGACGTCTTCAATCTGGTCGCGCACGACCACTACGAGCGCGTGCCCCACTATCGCCAACTCTCTCCTGCCGAAGAAGAGGCGCTGCTGAAGCGCCACATGAATCGCGTGACCGACACGTGTATCCCGGAGCATGAGGCCATGCGTCGCATCGAATCGGCGGTGCTGGAGGAATGGGTCAAGGCTGATCAAGCAGGTCAGCGTTTCTTCCCGCATGAGTTTATGTACAAGATTCTGCTGAGCGGAAAGCTGAAGGGCTCCTACCAGATCGATCCCAAAGACAGTTGGCTCATGGCGGCAGCGCAGAAGAACCTGCCGATGTTTGTCCCAGGATGGGAAGACGCAACTCTGGGAAACATGTATGCCGGCCATTGCATTACGAAGGACGTGAAGAACGTACACACCGTGCGTACCGGCATCGAGTACATGATGCTGCTGGCGGAGTGGTACACGGAGTTAACGAAAAAGTCTCCGCTCGGATTTTTTCAGATCGGCGGGGGCATCGCAGGAGATTTTCCCATTTGCGTCGTTCCAATGCTGCACCAGGATCTGCAGCGAGAGAACGTCCCATTATGGGCATACTTCTGCCAGATCAGCGATTCAACGACGAGCTACGGTTCATATTCCGGCGCAGTGCCGAACGAGAAGATCACCTGGGGCAAGCTGGGGAAGGATACGCCCAAGTTCATCATCGAGTCGGATGCGACCATCGTGGCCCCGCTGATCTTCGCCTACGTGCTCGGCTGTTAGATTCGGCTCACCACGTAGACACGGGGGCACGGAGGGAAACAAAAATGTTTGCTTTTCTCCGTGCCTCCGTGTCTCCGTGGTGAAAAACAATCATGAAAGCCATCCGCTTCCACCAGTTCGGCGGGCCTGAGGTCCTCAAATACGAGGACGTTCCCGACGTGCGTCCGCGCGAGGATCAGATTCTCGTGCGCGTCCGCGCTTGCGCGCTGAATCATCTCGACCTCTGGATTCGGAAAGGACTGCCTGGAGTGAAACTGCCGCACATCAACGGAAGCGATATCGCCGGAGATGTCGCTGAAGTTGGCAGCTATGTTGAGAGCGTGAAGCGTGGCGCCCGCGTTCTGCTCGCGCCGATGGTGTTCTGCAATCATTGCGCGCAATGCACCGCAGGTCAGCAGAGCTTTTGCCGGGAGTTTTCCGTTTTGGGATACGGCAACGACGGCGGCAATGCGGAATATATTGCGGTCTCCGAAGTGAATGTAATCGCGATTCCGGAGGGCCTTTCGTACGATCAGGCGGCCAGCGTTCCTCTCGTGTTTCTCACGGCGTGGCACATGCTGGTCACTCGCGCGCAGATCAAAGCTGGACAGACGGTACTCGTTCTAGGCGGCGGCTCAGGCGTTGGCTCAGCGGCAATTCAGATTTGCAAAATGCTTGGCGCAACGGTGATTGCTACTGCGGGAGATGAGCCGAAGCTGGCGAAGGCACGCGAACTTGGCGCCGATCACACGATCAACCACTACAAGCAGAAAATTGCGGAAGAAGTTCGTCGTATTACTTCCAAAGCAGGCGTCGATATCGTCTTCGAGCACGTGGGCGCTGCTACCTGGGACGACAGCGTGCGCTCGCTCCGGCCAGGCGGGACACTCGTCACTTGCGGCGCGACCACCGGGCCCGAGGCCAAGTTTGATATCCGCGTGCTGTTCAGCCGGCAGCTTTCGTTTCTCGGTTCCTATATGGGAACGATGGACGATTTGCACGAAGTCCTCAAGCACGTATTCAGCGGCAGACTCAAGCCGGTGGTCGATCGCGTCTTCCCGCTGAGCGAAGCTCGAGCTGCGCATGAGCGCCTGGAGAAAAGTGAACAGTTCGGAAAGATCGTGCTGAATCCATGACTCCGGAGCAGGGAAGACCAGCAGCCGATCCCAGTCTGCGCCGGTCGGCGAAATGGATCGCACTCATTCTTTTTATCCTATACTGCGCCGATCTCGTATGGAAGTTGGCCCACTGGAATCAGTACGCAGCCGGTCTCGCTGCATGGCAGCTTGGGGCCGCGCTAACGCTGCGCCTGATATTCATGGCGTTCCTGTTATGGATGTTCCTCAGAGCAAGAAGAGCTAGCTGAGCCTCGCTGTGCAGCGCATTCCCGAATTCGGATTTACGGCTAGTTCATCCCGCGATCGGCGAGACGATAATAGAGATCATTCCACCGCAGTTCCTTTTTGAACTGCGAGAGCTCAGTGCGCTCGTCGATGAGCAGAAACTCCATGTCGGCCAGGGCGGCGAAGTCTTCCAGATGCTCGGCCGTAAGTGCATGACTGAACCCTGTGTGATGCGCACCGCCGGCGAGAATCCATGCGGATGCCGCAATCTTCAGGTTCGGTTTGGGAATCCACAGAGCTCTCGCCACCGGCAGCTTCGGCAACGGCTGTTCGGGCGCTACCGTGTCCACTTTGTTGACTACCATGCGAAAACGATCGCCCATATCGATGACCGAAGCATTTATGGCTGGACCGGTGCGCGCAGTGAAGACCAGCCGCACGGGGTCGCTTTTCCCGCCGATGCTGAGCGGATGAATTTCCAAATTGGGACGATCATCTGCAATCGATGGGCAGATTTCGAGCATGTGAGCGCCCAGCACCATTCCGCCGGTGCGGAAATCGTAGGTGTAGTCCTCCATGAACGATGTTCCGCCGTTAAGTCCGGCGCTCATGACCTTCATTGCGCGAACGAGTGCAGCGGTTTTCCAGTCGCCTTCAGCGCCAAAACCGTAGCCTTCAGCCATCAAGCGCTGCACAGCGATTCCGGGTAGCTGCGAGAGGCCGTGCAGGTCCTCAAAGGTGTCGGTGAACGCCTTGAATCCACCGTCGTCAAGAAATCGGCGCAGCGCGAGCTCGATTCGTGCCGCTTCGCGCAGCGCTGCATGCTTTTCAGCGCCCTTGCGGAGAGGAGCAGCGATGGAGTACACGTTCTCATATTGGGAAATGAGCTGATCGACTTCGGAGTCGCTGACTTGCTTTAGGCGATCAACCAGATCGCCTACTCCGTAACCGTTTACCGAGTAGCCGAGCCGAATTTCTGCTTCGACTTTGTCGCCTTCCGTGACGGCAACTTTGCGCATGTTGTCGCCGAATCGCGCGACCTTCAAATGTTGCGCATCGTGCCATGCGCTTGCTGCGCGGAGCCAAGTGGCTAACTCAGCCTGAAGTTCCTGGTGTTGCCAGAAGCCGACGATCACTTTGCGCCGCATGCGGCCCCGACTGGTAATGAATCCAAACTCCCGATCCCCATGTGCCGACTGGTTCAGGTTCATGAAATCCATGTCGATCGTGGCCCATGGCAGTTCGCGATTGAACTGGGTGTGAAGGTGCGCCAGTGGTTTCTGCAATGCTTTCAAACCGGGAATCCACATTTTTGCCGGTGAGAAGGTGTGCATCCAGGCGATCAGTCCCACGCAGTTCCTTGAGCTGTTCGCCTCCAGGCAAAGGCTGTGAATCGACTCGGGAGTAGTCAGCACCGGTTTGAAGATGATCTTCACCGGTATGGCCGCTGCCTCCGAGAGACCGCGAACGATCTCGCGAGAGTGCGCGGCTACCTGGTCCAGAGTCTCCTGCCCGTATAGGTGTTGGCTTCCGGTAACGAACCACGCTTCGAACTGCTTGAGATCAATCGCCAATTTGGCCGATGCCTCCATAAATTTGATTACTGCATTGAAGCTGGGAAGAGTCTTTCAGACGGACCGTACTTTGGAGCCGAACCGGCATTTACGGCCCGAGAAAACGTATTCTCGTGAATCCTATCACGTGGGAAAGAGGCATCCCGAAGATCGGAGTTCGCTCACTCGTTCGCGAATTCCGACGCATAAAAGGGAACGCGCAGCAACTTTTGACTGGACTCACAGAGAGAAACACCGCATCTCGACCCGTTCACCCGTGCGGTTTAATCTCTAGAGAACGATGGCAACGCCTCCGCAAAGGTTCGGACGATACGAGATCGTGCGCGAAATCGGTCACGGCGCAATGGGAGTGGTGTACGAGGCGCTCGATCCCACCATTGGGCGCAAGATTGCGCTGAAGGCAATTCGCTTCGACGGAATCGGCACCACCGCCGATGAGGCCGCTCGCCGATTCAAGAATGAGGCTCGCGCAGCCGGAGGATTGAATCATCCGAACATTGTCACTGTCTATGACGCGGGCGAGGATAACGGCCTTCTCTATCTCGCCATGGAGTTCATCGAAGGTTCTACGCTCGAAGCCCTGATTCGCGAGCAGCGCACCGTCGCAACTGCGCAGACCATCGACATCGTTCGGCAAATCTGTGCAGGCTTGGACTTCGCGCACGCGAAAGGCATCGTCCATCGTGATGTCAAACCGGGAAACATCATGCTTGCCGGCAACGGACTAGTGAAGATTACGGACTTCGGCATTGCGCGCGCCGGCGAAGCCATGACCATTACGGGACAGGTGGTAGGCACTCCCAACTACATGTCTCCGGAACAAGTGCTCGGCAAGCCTCTCGATGGGCGCAGCGATCTGTTCAGCGTAGGCGTAATGCTCTATGAGATGGTCACCGGTGAGCGTCCGTTTGAAGGTCAGAGCATCACGACCATCATGTACAAAATCGTGCATGAGACGCCAATCCCTCCGCGCAAGCTCGACGCCAGCATCCATCAGGGTCTGAGCGCGGTGATTGAGAAGGCATTGTCGAAGTCGGCGGAGGATCGATTCCCAAATGGGGCCGAGTTAGCGCGTGCACTGCAGGACCACAAAACTGCGAGCCTCACGAATGTCAGTACTCTCGGACAACCAACGGGAGATTACCCCGAACTGGTCGATCCGAACGCCACCTATGACGCTCGACCCCAGAGCTCACAGACGAAGACTCCTGCATCGACGCCGATTCCTTCATTGCCGCAGCAATCGCAAGCGCCTCCTGTTTCGAATCTTCCTCCGGTGCAACCGCCGGCATCACGACGTCCCTGGGAGCTTTCGCCAAAATGGCGTCGCCGCTTCTGGATTGTTTTTGTTCTGGCGGCGATCTCGATCTATTCGCGATTCCAAAGGCACTCCGGGAAAGCACACGACGACGAGAAGGACAATGTAACTCCGACCTCTACGGTTGCGAGTCCACCGGCGCCAACTCCCCCGCCAGGTGCGGCAGAGCAGCCTGTGCCGCAGCAATCGAATTCCGCGCTCGTGAAGCATGAGAATGCCGGCGCGAATTCAACGACGGCAACGATGAAGCTGAACAGCAATCCGCCTGCGGCTGAGGTCGATCTTGATGGCAAGCCCACAGGCAAGCGCACTCCGACTGAACTACAGATTGGCCGTGGGCGTCATCGTGTGAGCATTCGCATGCCCGGATTTCAAACCTCAAGCGTGACCGTAAAAGTCGCGGGTGGAGAGGAGTTTGAGTATTCGCCGGATCTGACCGTCTCGATGCCCAATGTTCCGATGCCGAACATCACCATGCCCGATCTGTCCCAACTGAAAGAGTTGTCAAAAAATGGTGCGCTTCAGTCCCAAGCTTGGCAAAGGTGGGCGGAAGGCCAGGTGGGCCGCGGGCCGAAGCTGATGGTGAGCAGCAAGCCTCCGGGTGGGAGTATTTTTATTGACGGCAAAGACAGCGGCCGGACTTCTCCCGCCGTCATTCCGCTTAAGCCCGGTAAATATCACGTCCGAGTAGAGCTTGAGGGTTTCGATCCAGCGGAGGCTGACATTACGGTCCCGGAGAATAAGGCGGCACTCTTCAGTCCCGTTTTGAAACCGTCGGGCACAGATCAGTAGCTTACAAAGAGATCCTCGTTACCGCAGTAGTTCGGAAGTTCATGCGCTCTGCCGTTCTTCTGCACCCGAATCGCGTGCAAGCCCAAGCCAGGAGTGCGCCTCGTCGATCCTTCGGAATACCCGAATGTTGGACTCCTGCTCTCGCATTGCCTGATAAATCCGACTCGTTCCATACATCAGCTCATTGTCTGTGACGATCGCTCGCCGCGCTCGTGGAGAAAATGGATCAATCGTGTGCGCGAGTTTTACAAGTTCTTCAAACGTGAGCTCTGATTGTGTGACGCCGCTGAGATCCAGCAGTTCAGAGAACGACGGATGAAACTTCGAATCGCCCTTCAGAGCTACTGCGTGTGAGACGACCTGCTCGAAGCTGAGTATACCGGTCATCGTAGTGAAGACAACGCGACGACCCGTATCCATTTTGTACATGATTGCCATGCGCCGGATTCAAAAGCGATCAACGTCGGGATCGCCTCAGGCCCACGGTACACGCACCGCCAGAGCGATTCACATCACACTGAAGTGGAGGTAAGAGGGACTACGCGGCACGTCCCACCACGTGCGAGTGGACGTCGCAAATGGCGCGAATCATGGCTGCTTCGGAATTGGTGCGAAACATGTTCCGCGGATACGCACAGTGGAGGTGAAACTCCTGCTCATAGAGCAGGTCGTTCCAAAGGCTCTCAAGCTGGAGCGCCGCGATGCGATTGCCCCGCTCCCACAGGAGCGCGACCATCTCGCCGAAAGCAGTCACGCCTCGCTGCGCGTTCCAAGCCGACTGTCGGGGCCGCACGATAACGTTGCCGATGCCTTCAAAGAACCTCTGCCGATCGGGAAAGCCATCAACCATGAACTTGGAAAGAGTATCATCGGCATCAAGGAGGGTCAGCCGACCCTGCTGCTCAAGAACCTCGGTACCCACATTGCTGGCCTCTAGCGCTGCGCGAAGCTGCTGACGGTGATCTTCGGTGGCGATGATCAAAACCGAATTTCCTATATCTATCGCAGGGATCACGACATTACGAAGCCGCTGGATCAGGGCCTCGTCGTGCTCATAGAAATGGACGGAGTGGATCACCGAACATGCGGCATTAACGACCAGATACACCTCTCGCTGGAGCACCGTAAGATGCTCAATGTACCACTTTGGTTGTAGCCGCTTCCTTAATACCCCGATCAAGCACCAATGATCGTCGGGCTGCGGCAAATGAGTTTTTTTTCGCGACTCGCCGTCCGTACCTGGTTAAACCACCAGCCCTAAGGTTCTCTACGTAACTATTTGGAACCACGTAAGTGCTTCGGTTGATCCCCCAATCGGACTACGTCCCGTAACCTAACCCTCTTGTCGGATCCCCCACCGACCGGAGGCTAAGTTGCACCAGGCACGAGGCACGACCAGCGGCAGGCTTGCGGTTCTCCTGCTGGCAACTCTCGGAATTGCGGGCTGTGGCGCAGCAAGTAAGGCGTCGTCATTCGTTTCATCATCTAATGCCGGTTCAGTGGCCGATACCACTTCAACCTCTTCTTCTGGATCGACATCCGCGGGATCGACTTCCACATCCGGCTCGACGTCCTCCAACTCGAAGCCGACACCGAGTTCGCCGTCATACCAGAGCGACCTCACGGCTACGGCAACCTGGCTGCGGAACAGCTCGGTCGCCGGCGACGGAGCAATCCTTTACGGTTCCTCAAAGATCATTCCTTATTATTCCAACCTCGCCGCTATCGGACTCACACACGACCCAGCCAGCTACGGCACCGTCCAGCGCTGGATGCAGTGGTACATCAGCCACCTGAACTGGCCCGACAAGTGGGGCTTATACGGCACGATGTACGACTACGACTACAGCAACGGCACCGAAACCTCGCAGAATACTGCAGACTCCACCGACTCCTACGCCGCCACGTTCCTGTCTTTGGCGTGGGCCTTTTATCAGACCGGTGACCCCAGCGCACAGAGCTACATCAAGACCCTGAGCTACCAGTTGGATTCCATCGGAGGTGTGCTGATCAAAACGCAACAGAGTGACGGCCTCACCTGGTCCAAGCCCGATTACCAGATCAAGTACCTCATGGACAACTGCGAGGCGTATCGAGGACTTCGCGACCTGGCCTCGCTCTTTCAGAGCGCCTTCGGGGACTCCTCCAAAGCCGCCTATTACAACGCCGCTGCGGACTCCATGCTGCAGGGCATCAACAGCATGTGGATGAACGGCACTTGGGCCGTGTACAAAGATAACGGCGGCAATCTCGCTACTCCCAAAATGGGAACATGGTATCCAGATGCGACCAGCCAGGTATTTCCCGCACTGATGGGAGCAGTGGCAGCGGGCGATCCGCGTTCCGTTCAGGTGTACGGCAACCTGAATGCCGCCTGGCCGGGATGGACTACCCTCTCCTTCAATTCCCAGGATCCATTCCCGTGGATACTGGTCGGAGACGCCGCTGCTGTTATGGGCGATACCGCCCGAGTCACGACTTTCACCCAAACCATTGAAAGCAAGTATGTCAGCCAGGGCTTTCCCTGGACCTTCTACTCCGCCGAGGCTGGATGGTTCATGCGCCTGAGCGCTTATATGTTGGGTGCGCGTCCTCTGTAGGGATCAGCAGCTCAGCAGAAGGCCCCGCTTGCCGGGGCCTTAGTTTTTTTGCGCAAGCTGGCGTACCTATAAGGCACATTCGCTGATATGCTGGCACACACATTCCCCCAACAACCAGGCCAGGCATGCCACAGACGCTGCTCTGTATCGACGACGAGCCCTCTATCTGCGCTCTCCACAAGCTGCTCTTCGAGGTCAACGGATTCCGTGTGCTCGTTGCCAACAGCGGTCCGGAGGGTCTGCGCCTGCTCGAAGGCGATCACGTCGATCTGGTAGTCCTCGATTACCGGATGCCGGGGATGATGGGAGACAAAGTAGCCGAACTCATCCGCAGCACACGTCCTGATATTCCCATTCTCATGGAGTCTGCCTATACCGACCTTCCCAAAGAGGCACTGAAGGACGTCGATGCCTACCTCGTTAAGGGCGATGCGACGGAGAAACTCGTGGCGCAGGTAAAGACGCTGCTGAAGAAAAAGTCCCAAAATGGGAATAAGCGGTAGTCGAGATTTATCCGTCATTCCGAACGCCTGGTTTGGCGGAGGAATCCCTACCAAACTTCTGCCTCTCAATGCATAGAAGTACGTAGGGATTCCTCACTCCTGCTCACGCAAGAAGCGCGTGAGCCGGGTTCGGAATGACAGGCCGAATGCTTACTTCTGCGGAATCACCGCTTTGCTCTGCACCGGAGTGTCGCCGGTAGCGGTGGTCTTGAAGGTTCCAATACCTCCTGTCGGTTGGCCGTTCGTCGTCACCTGGAAGTAATAACGAGTGCTCGGTGACAAGCCCTGCAGACGTGCATGATGATTCTTGCCGTCGGCTCCGTCGGTCGCTTGCACAGTCTGGGAGAGGCTGGCACGATTGGTGCCATACTTCACGCCCGTGCTGCTGGCCGAGTCCTTAGTGGACCAGCCGATGATCGCGCTCGAATCGCTCACCGTCTCCGCTACCGGACCATTGGTAATCTGGTCCGAGCTTCCCGATTGCGAACCCATCGAGCTGCTTTGCATCGAACCGGAGCTGCTGCTCGAAGGCGTGGTCCCATTTTGGGAAGAACCGGTTGAGCTGCTCGCGTCCGATTGCGGCAAGCCGGCGTCGAATCCACTGTTGCCGGCTTTCGGGCTCGCGCTCGAGCTCGAGCTTGAGCCGTTGTTGTAAGAACTCGAGGTCTGAGCCTGCTTCGTCGAGCTCTTCGACGTGCCGCTCGAGTTCGCGCTGGACTGCGCCAGAGCCACGCCGCCTGCCAATAAAGCCGTTCCCAAAATCGAAAGCATCGTTTTCATCTTCATTCAAGATCTCCTTCACCCGAAATTCAGAGTGGCGGAATCTTGGATGCGTCCAGAACACGCCGGGAGGTCACGCCAGAGTAGCTGCAAGGAAACCGGCAAGCCTGAAGTTAGCTCGCGGGGTGGTGGTAAGGGCAGGGGCGCCAAACAGAACCCGCTGCGGAGCGGCGGGAGCACGTCCAACAGAACCCGCTGCGGTAGCGGCGGGAGCATTCGGTTTTGTACCCGTGCTCATTAACGCTGCGCAAACACCACAGGCTTGAGCTCGCCAACGAGGAACACCCAGGCAAATCCACCCACCAGCATGACGGCCGCAGTCGTCGCCAGCGTCAGGGCAAAGTTGCCGGTGCGGTCCAGCAGAAATCCGGTAATCGCCGGCGCAAGAATGCCGGCAAAATTCGCAGCGCAGTTTTGCAGCCCGCTCCACTTGCCGGAAGCATCGTGTCCGCCGAGATCCTGGGGAAAGGCAAAAATTCCCGTTGCGGCGATGCCCCAGGCGGCGAATGTGAAGATGATGCAAACCAGAAACCAGTTCGAACTCGCCAGCATCCAGCAAAGCAATCCAATCGCTGCCAGTGTGTGGCCCACGATCATTGCCGTTTTGCGCGCCCGCGTAATCGTCTGGCCACGCCGCACGGCCCGATCGGTAAGCGCGCCGGTGATCACCGTGAACGTCGATTCCACGCAATAGAAGAGCGCCGCCAGCTTTCCCATTGTGGGAAGCGAGAACTGCTTCTCGCGCACCAGGTAGAACGGCATCCAGGTCAGTACGAAATAAGCCAGGTAGTTGATGCAGAAGTGCCCAATCGCTCCTCCCCAAAACGAGCGGTGCCGCAGAATCGCCCACACCGGCGGCCCGGAGCTGCGGCGCGCCGTCTTTGGAGGCGCCGAACAAGGCATCGAAATCATCCATGGAATCAGCCATGCCAGCGTGACCACGCCTAGCCCGACAAAGAAAGGACGCCATCCAAACCGCGCAATCAGAGTTCCACCCAGCAGCGTGCCGATCGCCGGTCCCAAAGCGGTACCGGTCATCGTGGCGGCATTCGCGAGTCCACGCCGGTCGTCGGGCAAATCGCGCGCGAGAATCGTCCCAAAACAAGGCCAAGGCGTCGATTCTCCGATGCCCAGCAGCACTCGCATCAGCAGCAGCATGGTGAAGCCGTGGACAAGCCCGGTCACCGAAGTTGCCACCGACCACAGCGCGAAGCCTCCGGCGAGAATCCATCCTGGATGAAAGCGGTCCGAGAGCCATCCCGACAAAATCTGAAATGGCGTGTACGACCAGAAGAACGCGGAAAGCAAAATCCCAAGTTGGGAAGCGCTCAGCCGAAGCTCGTCCTTGATAATCGGCGCGGCAATCGACAGATTCCCGCGATCGACGTAAGCGATGATCATCGAGAGCGTCAGCATCAGGATGAGCTTTGAATGTCTCTGCGGAGCTCGAACCTGCGCGATCGGCGCCGTAGTCATGGGCAACCAAGATACTCCGAAACAGTACGTGAGGAGTAAGTCGCGGGAAAAGTTTGGCAATTCTCTTGCTGGCGCAGCAAGTGAATTGCCACAAATTCCACCGAAAAATTTTGCTTGACGCGGAGTGCAGTTTCGTCATAGCACGGTAAGTGGGGATGAAGCGCAATGACCCTGCCGCTGCGCAAACTCGGAGATCGCCTCAGGTCGTGGCTAACGCTCCTGCTGCTGGCCATGGTCGAACTTTGCGCTCGGTGGCCGCTTCGCGCCAATGCGTCGATACGAGGTGCAAGCAAATCCGCGACCCCGGAGCGTCCGCCGCAGCAGGAACGCGAGATCGCCCACAGTTGGCAGCCAGCGATGAGCACTGCGAATGCCAGGGAAGGCCCTGCTCAGCTTCGCAGCAAATCTCGCGCTGCGTCCGCGCATAACCGCTGCAGATTGCGCGGAATGCGGTGTGCGGCAAGGGCTTCGCCTGATCGGCATCCCTCGCACCCGAGTGCATTGGCAGTTAACATCCGCAGAGCCGCTGCCACTCCAGAGCCAAGCTCTTGGCGTATGCGTGAGGAGCAGGCCACCGTTCCCGGCTGAAACTTGCCGCCACAGGAACCTGCCTATTCCGACTCCGAGCTCAGGCCCCCTGCACCGGTTCACCGCGCCTTTGGTACCAGCATCATGGGTTACCTCCTCTCTTTTCTTCAAATACGCTTTTACGAACATAACGCCGCTTGTCGAGTGTTAACTCTCTTGATACTTTACAAAAACGTTTTAGTTTCGATAGCTTGTTTGCCGCCGCGGAGCCGGGCATCGTCAGATGGTTACCACTGCAGAAATGTACTTTCGAGTTCTGCCGTGGTGACTGTTCTTGATCCAGATTCCGCATAGCTCAGGTGCGCTTTTCCACCAAAAAGCCACGGCATTTCTGATTTGATGGAGAAGGACATGGCATTTCCCCTGATGCCAACAGCTGATGGCTCGGTACCTGTAACTCCCGCTGACGCCCACGTACACCCAAATTGCTCAATCCACCACGGCATGCCTGAAACTGTGTGGTTGGCATTTCAGTATCACTCGCGGCTCGGCGCATTGCTCGTCCATGTCAACGACCATCTCGGCGGAAAGCTCGCGCTGGCCGAAGCTGCCAGCGTGGTTCACATGGAACGTACATCGTTTTCAAAGTTCTTCCGGCGAGCAACCGGAATCACTTATCGAGAATTTTTGCGCAGCATACGCGTAGGCAGAGCTGCGAGCCTGTTGGTATCCTGCGACTTCTCAATAACAGAGGTTGCGTTCGAAGTCGGCTATACAGATGTTTCCCTGTTCGGGAAACACTTCAAATCAATCACCGGTCACTCACCGAACCAGTTTCGCCGTCGATCGTCGAATCCAACGGCTGCAGCATAGAGCTTTTCCACAGCGCAACCAAGAACTTCGTAACCCTAGCCAATAACTTCTCAAAAACTGCCAACAGTTGACGAGATTTTCTTGTTGGGTGGGGCTTATGTTCTTGTCCGAAGACTCCCGCTGTCAGACGTGCCGTTATGGTCGGGATGTCGCGACCGACCCTCTCGATCTGGAGGACATATATGCGCTGTATCGCCTGGGCGATAGCTCTTTCTCTGACCTTTTCTTACACCTTTGCCCAAACTGGAACGAGTGAACCTTCCGCGAGCGATTCTCAGGCACTTTCTCTCGCGAAGCAGTCGGTCTCGGCCATTACCGGGGGCGCAACGATCGTAGATGTCACGCTGAACGGGAGTGTCACATCAATGATCGGTTCTGAGGCTGAGAACGGCACAGCAACTTTGAGTGCGAAAGGCACTGGCGAGAGCCGGGTTGATTTGATGTTGCCGACGGGAATCCGGACCGAGGTAAGGGGGGTACAGGCAGGAACGCCCAAGGGCGAGTGGCGACACGGCAACCAGAGCTCTGAGCGAATGGGTTCGCGCAACTGCGCAACAGACGCCGTTTGGTTCTTTCCGGCGCTCACATCGCTCACCGGAAGTCGGGACCGGTTGCTTAAGTATGTTGGTCAGGAAGACCGAAATGGGATCACCGTTCACCACATACGTTCCTATAAGTTCGACCGCGCATTGCCTCAGGAAGTCGCATTGCGCTATGAGGCATTCACCGCGATGGATTTCTATCTCGACGCTGACACGCTGCTTCCTGTTGCGCTTTCCTTCAATGTTCATCCCGACGATGGTAGCGATGTCAATCTACCCGTAGCCGTCGAGTTTTCCAGTTATCAAACAGTCCATGGAATCTCGGTTCCGATGAGAGTTCGCAAATACATACAGGGCAATCTGCTGTTGGACTTCTCCGTTTCTGACGTTGCGCTCAATTCCGGGGTCTCAGATGCCAGCTTCGCCATTCATTCAGCGCAGGCAGGAAAGTAACCAATGAAAATCAACATGAAACGCACTGTCATTCTTCTGCTTTGTGCGCTGTTTGCGGCGAATCAATCAGCAATGTCCCAAGTGGCTGTGGGCACCCCGCCATTCAACAGCTTTGGCGGAGGCCCCTTTGATACCGTGAATCTCGGCAACTTGAACGTGCATTTCGTCATTCCAGTTCTGCACAAGGCTGGCCGCGGGATTCCGTTCAATTTTGACCTCTCCTACGACAGCTCCGTTTGGACGCCTGCGACCGTTAATGGAGCGCAGTATTGGACTCCCGCTCCCTATTGGGGTTGGAAGCAGACTGGAAGACTAGGCAATATCACATACACTTACACCACCCAAGATTGCCAGTACTTTGTCAGTTACACGAACCAGTGGTACACGGCATACACTCAGTATTGGTATACAAACTTCCAATTCATCGACGACGCCGGAGTAGTTCATCCTTTGACAGGCTCTACGCAAGGGTGGAATGGGAGCACTCAGCCAAACACCGACTGTGCTAACGCTCCGCCTGATGTTCCCTCGACTACCGGAACAGCGACAGACGGCTCCGGTTATACCCTTTCCGTATCCGATCACAGCAACGCCGTGGTGACGACCCCGAGCGGCATCCAAGTTGGTTCGAATGGAACGATCACTATTACAGATACCAACGGAAACCAGATTAACTCCGACACCAGCGGCAATTTCTACGACACACTTTCAGGGCCGTCGAGCCAAACGCCCGTTCTGACCGTATCAGGGTCTACATACACGTACACCGCACCGGGGGGCCCCGCTCACGTGACGACCACCTACAAAGCGTACACAGTGAAGACAAACTTCGGGATCACCTCTCCGTCTGTCATCAACGAGTATGGGCCAACAGCAATAAACCTCGTTGATACTGTTACGCTTCCTGACAATAGTTCATTCACTTTTACGTACGAGGCAACTCCAGGCAGTTGCACTCCCCTGGCCAATACTGATCCGACGAATTGCGTCACCGCCCGCATTGCTTCCGTAAAATTACCCACCGGTGGCACGATTGCCTATACCTATCCCGATGGATCGAATGGAATCGAGAGCGACGGCTCTACGGCCGGCTTGACACGTACGCTATCGGGGATCGGCTTTCCCGGTTCCGGAGGAAAGTGGAGCTACGACCGATCGGGAAGCGGTTCTTCCTGGACAACAACGATCAGCGATCCGGCCGGTAACCAAAGTGTTCTGAACTTTTTTAAGGACACGGCGACCACGGCGAATACCAATAGCTTTTACGAGAGCAATCGCCAAATTTATCAAGGCTCGGCGTCGAGCGGGACGCTATTGGAAACGATTCAGCATTGCTATAACGCGGCAGCCTATTCAGGCAACAATTGTGGGAACACAGCAGTTGCCAGCCCAATTACTGGCCTACAAGTCAAAACATTCAATCCGGATGGCAGTCTCAAAGAATACCACTGGGCAAACTACACCTCCGCAGGCTTACCTACCTATATTTCAAGTGGAAACGTTGGATCGATTTACAAGGGTATCTCGATTTCGTATGCGCCCCTGGGTGGAAATATTCTGGACCACCCATCACAGGTAACGGTGTCGGGCACGGGCATATCCTCAACCACGAATTACTCATATGATGAGCCCGCATATCCAGTGCAACCCACTTCGAACACACCTCAGCACGTAGCCGCGACGACCCGAGGCAATGTTACGACCGTTACGAGGACGGTTGGTTCCGGTTTGGCGCCGCTTACCAGTCATTTTCAGTACTATGATGCGGGAACTATCTACCAAACATGGGATGTCAACAACGCGCTCACTCAGTATATTTATGGAACCGCAAATCAGGGCAACACGACGACTTCTTGTGGCAACAGCTTTCCCACACAAGTCAATTATCCGATAGCAGGTCTTTCCACTTCGACCACTTATAACTGTACCGGTGGCGTCGTGATAACAGCGACAGATCTCAACGGGAATACAACCACAACCAACTACACGGACCCCAATTACTGGCGCCCAGCATCGGTCGTTGCTCCCTATCTGTCGAACACCAGCACGACGACGACGGGTTTCAGCTATACCTCGACCACAGTGGACGCGCAGATGCTTTTCAATGGCAGCAACTCTGTGGTGGAACAACTTACGACGTATGGCGGCTTCGGGCAGCCGCTATATTCGCAGCAGCGTGAGGGACCAAACTCCGGCAATTGGGACACGACACAGACCAACTACGACTCGCTTCTCCGTCCTTATCAATCCACGATGCCATGCGTCGCAAGTTCAGGGAACGGGTGTCCCAGTGCTGCCGTGACCACGAGAACGTTCGATGCGCTAGGCCGTGTGCAGGGCGTGACGAATGGTGGGAGTCCCGCAGGCTATGTGAATTACACATACAATTTAAACGACGTATTGCAGGTTGTTGGGCCAGCGCCAACTGGAGAGAACAAGAAGCAGAAGCAGTTGGAATACGATCCGCTGGGTAGATTGACCTCCGTTTGCGAAATCACCAATCTCTCGGGAGCCGGGAGTTGCGGACAGGCTTCAGGGGGCTATAGCGGCTATGTGACGACTTACGCCTACAGTCTCAATGGATCGGGGTACCCGACAGTGAAGGTCACGCAAGGGCCCACAGGTTCAACGCAGACTCGTCTCTATACCTATGATCTCGTTGGAAGGCTTATCTCCGAGCAGAACCCGGAGACGAATAACAACAGTGTGACTTACGTATATGATTCCGACCCGTCCGGCGTTTGCTCGGGAACATACGCGGGAGATCTGGTAAGACGCACGGATGCCAAGGGCAACAACATTTGCTATCAGTACGACGTAATGCATCGCAACACGCAAATCAATTATCCCAGCGGCCCCGATGCGGCGAATACGCAAGTGAAAACATTTATTTATGATGCCGCAACCTTTAATGGAGCAGCGATTAGCAACGCGAAGGGGCGCCTGGTTGAAGCATACAGCGGCAGCTCCGGTTCCAAGATCACGGACGAGTTCTTCCAATATTCCGCTCGCGGGGAGCTAACCGACACGTGGGAATGCACGCCTCATTCGGGTACAAACGGCTGTGCTTCCGTCAGCAACTACTACCATGTGACAGCAGGATTCTGGGAGAACGGAGCTCTGAAATCTCTGAGCAGCAGCATCAGCACCGTGCCAACGCAGAACTATGGACTAGATGCGATGGGCAGGACTTACTCTGTAAGCAATAACTCCACCCAGAATCCTAATCTAGTGACCAGCACCACGCACAATCTATCGCCGGTCACCTACAGCGGCATTTCCTCCTACACGAATAGCGTCAGCTTCGGTTCGGGCGATTCCGATATGTTTTACGTTGATGCAACTACGGGTCGGCAATGGAAGTATGTTTTCAACGTAAACGGCGCAACGGATACCGGCCAAACTAACTGGAACCCGAACGGCTCACTCGGGAACTTTCAAATTACGAACAATATTCCGAGCGCTACCGACACACAAAATTGCAACTTCGCCCATGATGACCTTTCCCGTATCTCCAGCGTAAATTGCGTGAATGGAACGACCAACGTCTGGAACCAGCAGTTCAATTACGACGCATTTGGCAATGCAGCGAAAACGTCAACCGGACCTGGGCTCTCGTTTCCCGGGTCTTTGGCTACGCAGGCGTACTCTCCTCTCACAAATTGGCTTACGAGTATGCCCGGCTGTACGCCCACCTACGACAACAACGGTCAGGCCACGTACGATTGCACGCACAGCTATACCTGGGATTCCGAGGGCAAGTTGTACAGCCTTGACACCAGCACAACGCTGACACACGACGCGCTGGGGCGCATGGTGGAGAAAGCGGTTGGAGGCACGTACACGCAGATTGTCTATGGTCCGCAGGGCAGATTTGCAACCATGAATGGACAAACGCTGACAAAGGCTTTGATCCCGTTGCCCGGAGGCGCAACCGCGGTTTATACGTCGGCGGGTCTGGCGTACTATCGCCATGCCGACCATTTAGGCAGTTCGCGGTTAGCAACTACCGCGGGGAAAGTGGCGACGTACGGCTCGGGTTCTGTGACGATCGGAGGGAGCGAGCACTCAGTTCCAGCCGGTACGGCAGGGACTGGTTCAGTTACCATGAGCGGCAGCGAGCAGAACTGGCAGACCCAAACGGCGGCGGCGACCTCTGGCACGGGAACGGTTACGATCAATGGATCGGAACAGGTTACTACATTCAACCCTTGCGTGAATAATCACTACCCAGCTCCAACCTACTGCCCGCAAACGATATATGACGGAGGGACTGTATCAGTTACAGTTAACGGTTTTAGCGAGTCGTATGGATACAACAGCTCCGATACTGGTGCCAGCATCGCTAGTGGCCTCGCAAACGCATTTAATTCCGCGTCAGGTTCGCCCGTTAACGCATCAGCCTCATCTAATGTACTAACGTTAACCGCGAAAACAACCGGAGCAAGTACCGACTATTCGTTGTCTGCCAGTGTTGGCGGATGGAACACACAATTCTTCTCCAGCCCATCGTTCAGTCCAGTCACTTCGGGCTCGAACCTAACCGGCGGGCAGGACGCGCAGTACCAAACCGTTTACGATTACGGCACAACGACCATCACTGTGAACGGACACGCGACTTTTTACAACTGGTCTGGCTCATCCACGACCACGTCAACCATCGCACAGGGAGTTGCGCAGGCGATCAACTCCGACGGTGGAGCGGCGGTAAATGCGAGCGCCAGCGGTACAACCATAAATTTGACTGCGAGGACGATCGGGAGCAACACGAATTACTCGCTTTCGACCGGCACCTCATCGCAAAGAGGGTCGTTCTCTTCCTCGGCTTCGGGCGGCAATCTCACGGGTGGAACGGGGTACACAGACTATGACACGGGAACAGTCTGGGTCACGGTGAACGGTTCGCAAGCATCGGTAAGCTACGGGCAATCGGACACTTCGTCCACAATCGCTTCGAATCTGGCGTCGGCGATCAATGCTAGTTCTCTGCCGGTTACGGCATCTGCCTCGGGCGCAACCGTCAACATGACGGCTAAGCAGAGCGGCGCCAGTTCGAACTATTCGCTCTCGGCGGGATCATCCAGCAGCCAGTCGGGAACTTTCTCGCCGCCTTCGTTTTCAGCGACAGCGTCGGGAGCTAACCTGACCGGTGGTGGTAACAGCGTAGCCACTGCGCTATATTCTGCGACAGCATATGCCCCTTATGGTGAACCGTACGCGCAGTCGGGTACCACCGACTTGTCCTTTACCAGCCAAGAAACGGACACCACCCCGGCAACGGCGAACGGCACCACTCCGGCGATGTACGATTTCCTTCTCCGCAAGTACAGCCCGACACAGAGCCGCTGGTTGTCGCCCGATCCGGCAGGCTTGGGTGCTGTCGATATGACAAATCCACAGAGTTGGAATCGGTATGCTTATGCACTGAACAATCCGATGGCCATGATCGATCCTCTCGGAGACGAAACTTACGAGGGCTGTGGCGACAGGACCGATCTCGGTTGCAATCCCGCGTATGGCATGGGGAACCTAGCTTATATGGGAATGTGGGGTGATGCGTTTCAGATCTTTAACATACCTATAACAGTAGGCGTGCCGGGAGATGGTTCCCACGAAATTGGCCAGGCATGGGAACTCCCTCCGATTTTGTTTGACGGCCCTGCCTTCCCAAACCTGCCTTGGCCCAATCCGCCATTGCCAAACAAACCTCCAATATGTGATAGCAAAATCGAAAGCGCTATAAAGCAGGCGTACATGTATCAAACCGCAGCAAATCTCCAGGCTATGAGTGGGTACAGTCAACGGGAAGCTTTTTTTGGCGTCGCGATCTTAGGGCCAGGAAGATACCGCGTGGGTTCAGTACAATTAGCTGATTCGGGAGGTCACGCTACGATCGCAAATCCTGTTCCGGGTTTACCGTGGTTTTCCTTTCACACCCACTGGGGCTCGAACCCGCAGGTGGCATGGCCTTCGACGCCACAGAACAATATTCTCGGTGATTCGAAAAAGGGGGATACGTTGGCGGCGATGGAAAGTTTGAGTGATATTTATGTAATCTCACAGTTTGGTTTGTCGATGGCCCCAGGAGATGGCAGCGGTTCTGAAATGCTCGTTAGTGGCAGTAATTTCGGTGATTGGTTCAAGAAGTTGCAAGTCGAGTGCAACCATTAGAAGAGGCACTATGAAGGTAATAGTCGTGCTCGGGCTGCTTGGGCTAGCGCTATATGCTCAGCAACAGACTAAGAACGAGACCGGCTGCGGCGTCGTAAATGTTCGCGCTTGGCAGGACTACGAAGCCTACGAATATCAGAAGTCAATTGTGAATCTCTTGCGGCCGGCAGACCGGGCGCTTAAGACTGTGTCGGTTTTTGAGACGGGAAACACACCAAAATACTTTTTGAGAATGAAGGCTCCGCGGGTATTTGAACTCAACAGAGTGAGTTCGACAGAAGCTCTGCCGGTAATAATTGAGCGGCTGCGCAACGCTGGAGAGTTGCCCGTTAGCCCACGCGAGGCGATCAAGCTAATAGATTTCAAGTGGGAGAGCAAGACTATCTCACCAGCTGATTTTGAACAAATGTACAGTGGGTTTTCGGATGCTTTGTCTCGGTATACTTCCAACGTGGAGAAGCCTCTCCTCAGTGGTGACCGCATCACTGTAGATGCTCCGGAATTTTCCATCGGCTACACTACGGCTGGTTTCGGGACGTTCGAAATTACGGCTTCCGCCAGCCGTGATCAATCTGGGAACTTGAATGATCCTACAGCAGAATGGGCCACCGGATTCATGGAAACCGCGCGCCGCAGGTTTGATGCGGGAGCGGAGAGTCGAGCAAAGTAAAGTTTCCTACTATGAATGTACGATACCTTAATCCAAGTATAGTCATGACGAATGGCCGTAACCTGGTCAGAACGATTCTGATTACGAATTTCTTGCTGTTGTTTTTGTTGGTTGGTCCCGGCAATAGCCGTCAGTTGTACTTAGTGGAGAACAGATTAGGGATAGCTCATGTCATCGTTTTCTCTTTTCAATTCTGGCTTATCGCGTCCACAATTTTGGCAACCGTAATGTTTGTTCGAATTCTGAGTTCGAGATCAGAAGCCTGGCGAACCCAGCGACCGACGAAGCTAGATTGGACACTCTTTTTATCCTGGCTGCTATTGGTTGCGATTTTCTGCTCATTTGCATTTATGACCGGAATGGGAGGGTGATCCGACCGATTATACTGCTCATGCAAATAACCACTCGCTATTACCGACGTACCGCGGGCTCAAGGGCAGCCCAATTCAGAAATTTAGGATTCCGAGTGCCTGAAGGCATGAACAGCTTCTTCCGTCATCCATGAATAATCATTCCATTTGTCTGTCTTCGAAGTGAACCACAGAGCTGCGGCGCTTTCGATAATCGCTGTTGCCACTTTTCTGGCCTGCGTTCTCATCGCGGCAATGATCCGTGAACCGGTTCCCCGCACACACGACGAATTCAGCTACCGACTAATGGGCGAGACGTTGGCCGAAGGGCACGTCTCAAACCCCGCACCTCCAGTTCCCGCCTTCTTCGACACGTTTCACGTATTCCAGCACCCTGCCTATGCGTCGAAATATCTCCCAGCGCAAGGAATTTTTCTTGCACTCGGCCAGAAGCTGACGAGCCACCAGGCCATGGGCGTCTGGCTTAGCTCTGCTCTTGCCTGTGCCGCCATAACCTGGATGTTGCAAGGATGGATTGGTGCGCAATGGGGATTGCTGGGCGGCATTCTGATTGTCATTCAGTACGGGATATTCAGCTACTGGAGCCAGACGTTCTGGGGCGGGATGGTTCCGGCACTTGGCGGCGCACTGGCTTTCGGCGCTATCAGGCGATTGCGGGATCGTGTAACGTGGCAGAACTCATTGTGGCTTGGAATTGGGCTCGTGGTTTTGGCGGGCAGCCGACCGCTTGAAGGGCTTATCGCAGTCCTGCCTGCCGGCCTCGTTCTCGCCTATCACTTGTGGGATAGCTATCTCCACGACCCCGATTTTTCGCCAGGGGCTTTAATTCCGCTGCTGGCATGCTTTCTCGTCGTTGCTTGCGGCGCAATCGCTCTGGGAGCATACAACCGCGCAATTACTGGTTCTCCGTTTGAGACTCCTTATGCGCTAAACGAGCAGCAGTATCAGGAATCGCCACCGTTCATTTTCATGCCGCTGCGTCCAAAGCTGACGTACAGCAGCCCCGTAGTGCAGTTCTATTACGAGATCAATGAAATGAGGCCTTACCTCACGCAACGAGTTCCGAAATGGTTTGTGACGATGGCGGCTCGGAAACTCGCTACTTGGTGGGACTTCTACGTGGGATTCGTACTGACGGTTCCCCTGGTGCTGCCCGGCTTGCTCCGAAAGGGGAAAATTCGCTGGATTCAAGCAGCGGTACTCCTCGGCCTGGTTGCGCTGTCGTTCTTCCTGAGCCTTAGAGCAGTTGTTGTGTGTGGATTGATTTTGTTCCTGGCGATCGTTCAAGTAGTGCTCCTGTGGCACGTCTTCAACGATCGGTGGTCGCGCCTTGCAACTCTGACCTGTGGCCTCCTTGAATTTGTCCTGCTTTTTGCCAAATGGGAATTCCCACACTACTTCGCGCCCGCTGCCTGCATGATCTGGTATTTGGAAGTAGAAGGTTTGCGAAAAATCTGGAATTGGAATTCGAAGCCGGTTCCAATCGGGGAAGGGCGAGTAATACGGCGCGAAAAGCGTCGGCTAGCAAGGGAGAGGGGACAAGCGAAGCCTGCTTTCAATCTGCGCTGGGTAGTTGTTGCCACCCCCATCGCATGTACATTCTTATTGCTATGGAATATTGCACAACGGCTCAATGGCACACTCTACGATCCGCACGGTATTGTCCGACAAGCGCTGGTGCTAGATGATTGGAGCGTCGATCGGGCGAACATTGAAAAATTGCTAGAACAGCAGACCGCGCCGCAACTCGTGTTTGTGCGCTATTCCCCAAATCACAACATCAATTTCGAGTGGGTCTATAACCATCCCGACATCATGCACTCGCACGTAATCTGGGCACGCGACTTGGGATCTGAACACAACAAACTGTTGCTGAAGCTCGTACCAGATCGAACCGTATGGCTGATAGAGGCCGACCGCCGTCATCCGCAGTTGATCGCGTATGCGGAAGCCGTGAGCAGGCCCACTTCCCCCGGGCTTGACTTTGGACGGAGCGACGAACACAGTCAGTAATTTGCCCCAAAGTTCGCAAAGTTGCGACTGGAATTCAGGTCGAACCAATGTCAGGGGCAGCCGAGGTTGCGGAAAGGTGCGGCTCCAGCGCTTTTCAGAGTACAATTTCGGCCCATGCGTGGTCTGGTTTTGGCCTTCCTCCTTTGTCCTGTTCTGGGATTTGCTTCTGAGCAGTGGACAGAAGTTAAGTCAGCACATTTCACCGTAATCACCGACGCGGGCGAGAAGCGTGGACGCGATGTTGCTCTTCGTTTCGAGCAGATGCGGCAGGTGTTCGGTTCGCTGGTACTGCATGGTGAGGTGAAGACTTCGCGTCCGGTGCAGATCCTCGCGTTCAAGAACACAAAAGGCATCAAGCAGATGGCGCCGTTGTTCAAAGGCAAGCCGATCGAGCTGGCTGGCCTCTACCAGAAGGGGCAGTCGCAGGACTTTATTGCGCTCGATCTCTCCACGGAAGGCGACTATCGCTGGCAGACGGTTTTCCACGAATACGCGCATTTGCTCCTGAACTCGAACACATCGGAGTGGCCGCTGTGGTTTGACGAAGGGTTCGCTGAGCTCTTTTCCACGATCGATCTCAGCGGCAAGCAGGCTCTGATTGGACGCGCTCCCGAATCCGCCGTGCAGATGATCGCCAACAACCGTCTTATGCCGGTGGCGCAGTTGTTTGCTGTGCAGCACGATTCGGCCACTTACAACGAGAGTGGCGATCATCGCAACATGTTCTATGCCGAGTCGTGGCTGATCGTGCATTATCTTGAGGAGAAGCAACTGGTCAAGCCGGTGATTCTCTCGTTCGCCGCAACGCATGGGCATGCGGATGAAGCAGAGTTTCGTAAACGCACCGGCATGACGTTCGGCGAGTTCGATCGCGCGCTGGAGAACTATGTTCGCGGAAACAAGCTCATGGGATGGGACACGCCGCTGCCCACAGGCATCGACGCAAATTCGTTTACGGCGCGTGCGCTTACACCCAACGACGCCTTGATTGCCGTCGCGGAGATGCACGCGGCATCGCCCGATCATCACGCCGAAGCGATGCGTGAACTCGAGCAGGCGCTCTCGGCGGATCCCGCCAACATCAAGGCGCAGAGCGACCTCGGTTATGCATATCTAATGCAGCGCGACTACGCGCATGCCGAACCTTATCTGGAAAAAGCTGCGGCGAGCGGAAGCGAAGACGCGATGGTTCACTTCTACTACGCCATGCTGCTGCAGCAGAAGTTTCAGGCAAGCATGGCTTCTCCCGAGCAATTGGAGACACAGAAGAAGCAGCTTGAGCAGGCAATCAAGCTCAATCCGAATATGGCGGAAGCGTATAACTTGCTGGCGTTGAATGCGCGTCAGCGGCAGGATTCCACCGGAGCGATTGACGCTTCGCTGCACGCGGTCGCGCTCGATCGCCGCAACGAGAGCTACGCGGTTAATCTTGCCAGTGCGTATCTGGCGGCGCGCAAGATTCCCGAAGCTCAGGCCGTAATCGATCAGCTTCGCGGAAGCCAGAATAGTTACGTGCTCAATGCGATTGCGTCGATGCAGTCTTACATATCGCAATACCAAAGCTATCAGCAGGCTGTAGCGAACTATAAGAAAGATGAGGACGGGCCGGGTGGGGAGGAGAAAGAGTCGGCTGCCGGAGAAGCTTCGACGCCGCGAGTGGTGTTGCGCACCACCGACAACGCCAACGGAGGCACGCGGCGGACGGTGCAGGGAACGCTGGTGCAGATCGATTGCAAGTCCGACGGTTCAGGCGTGCTCTATATGCAGGATGGCGAGCGCCTCCTTCAATTGAAGTTCCATTCTTTCTCCGCGATCGCAGATTCCGATTCCGACACACTTACCTGCTGGACCAAGCAGAAACAGGCAACGGTCGAGTACTCGGTCGATGGAGTGGCGCAAAAAGTGTCGCTGGCAAAGTGAGAATTTACAAGAGGTGGTCGGAAAGGCCCCATTCGGGGCGTGAACCGATATGAGCGGCTGGTTCTGGAGTGACCTTGCTCTTCGTCTAATGCAGGCCGTTTACTGATGGAGAGAGATTTGCGACTATGTCGCATGTTCCGAATCTGCCGAAGTGCGTCAGTTTTCTTATTCTTTTGTTTTTTCCAGCTTGCTTCCCTGGCCCAAACTCCTAATTCAGCACCAACGGTCACCGCCGATGACTACGCGCGTGCCGAGAGGTTCATGCCTTACAACACGACTCCGCTGGTGTTTGGCACTGTACGTCCGTCGTGGTTGAAGGACGATCGCTTCTGGTTTCGCGATGTGACGCCGGAGGGCAGCGAGTTTGTCGTGGTCGATGCGGCATCCGGCAAGCGATCCAGTTTGTTTGAGCACTCGAAGCTCGCGGCTGCGCTTTCGTCTGCTGCGAATGCAAAGTACGAGGCGAAGCATCTTCCGTTTGAGCAAGTCGAGCTCTCGCCGGATGGACAGACCGTTGAGTTCAATCTCAAAGGACGCCGCTGGAAATGCGACGTTCAGGGCACACAGTGCACGGCGGAAGGTGGACGCGCAATGAATGGCGAGGAGCCTCCGCTTCCTCCGGTTCCTGGCGCTCCGCCAATGCGCACCGACGTTCCTTCTCCCGATGGCAAACGGACCGCGTTCATCCGGAATTGGAACTTGTGGATGCGCGACCTCGCAACGGGTAAAGAGACTCAGCTCACCACGGATGGCGTAAAAGATTTCGGCTACGCAACCGACAACGCGGGCTGGACGCACAGCAACCGCGCCATTCTCGTGTGGTCGCCCGATTCGAAGCACATTGCCACGTTTCAGCAGGATCAGCGCAACGTCGGTGAGATGTATCTGGTGCGCACGCAAGTCGGACATCCCACGCTGCAGGCATGGAAGTATCCGCTGCCCGGTGATGACGTAGTTACGACCATCCAGCGCGTTGTCATCGACGTTGACACGCCGCGCGTGGTGCGTTTCCAGATGCCGCCGGATCAGCATCGCGGAACCTTGTGCGATCACCTCGTCTGCCGTGGCAATGAGTGGAGCGATGTGCAGTGGAGTCCGGACAGCACAAAGGTTGCGTTCGTTTCTACTTCGCGCGATCACAAGCAGGAGTGGCTGCGTGTCGCTGACGCATCCACTGGCGCGGTGCGCGAGGTGATGCAGGAGACCGTCCCAACCTACTACGAATCAGGCGCGGGACGCGTGAATTGGCGGTATTTGCCAGCGTCAAACGAGATTGTCTGGTACTCAGAGCGCGATAACTGGGGACATCTTTATTTATATGATCTCGCCACCGGCAAGCTGAAGAACCAAATCACCAGCGGCGAGTGGGTGGTCACACAGCTTCTTCAGGTGGACGAGAAAAATCGACAGCTTTATTTCCTGGCCGTGGGCCGGGAGAAAGGAACCGATCCGTACTTCGCTCACCTCTATCGCGTCGGCTTCGACGGCAAGAATCTTTCCTTGCTGACTCCCGAAGCGGGAAATCACGAAGTGTCGTTCTCTCCTTCAGGAAAGTACCTCGTCGATACCTACTCGCAGCCAGACGTCCCGCCGATCACCGTGCTTCGCGACGGCAATGCGCGAGTAATCGCGACGCTCGGCAAGGCGGACATTTCGAAGCTGGTCGCCAATGGATGGAAGCCGCCGATCCCATTCACCGTGAAAGCTCGCGACGGCAAGACCGACCTCTACGGCCTGATGTTCAAACCGACGAACTTTGATGCCGGCAAGAAGTATCCGATCGTGAATCACATTTATCCCGGCCCGCAGGGAGGCAGCGTCGGCAGCCGTTCCTTCTCCGCAAGTCGTGGCGATGCGCAAGCGCTGGCCGAGTTGGGATTTATTGTCATCGAGCTTGACGGCATGGGAAATCCGCTGCGCTCGAAAAGCTTCCACGACTTCTACGCCAAGGATCTCGGCGACAACACCTTGCCCGATCAGATCGCGGGCATGAAGCAGCTTGCAGCGAAATATCCGTGGATCGATCTGGACCGTGCAGGCATCTACGGCCACTCCGGCGGCGGATACGCCACGGCCGATGCGATGTTCCGCTACCCGGATTTCTTCAAAGTAGGGATTTCCGAATCGGGAAATCACGACAATCGCGAGTACGAGGACGATTGGGCGGAGAAGTGGATGGGCCTGCTGAAGAAGAATCCAGACGGCACGTCAAACTACTCAGATCAGGCCAACCAACCGCTCGCAAGGAATCTGAAAGGACATCTGCTGCTGGCGCACGGCACGATGGATGACAATGTCCCGCCGTACAACACGCTGCTCGTGGTCGATGAGCTGATCAAGGCCAACAAAGACTTCGATCTGCTGCTGCTCCCCAATCAGCGCCACGGATACGGTAATGAGAGCAACTACATGACGCGTCGGCGCTGGGACTACTTTGTGCGCTATCTGCTCAACGCCGAGCCGCCGCACGAGTACCGGATGCATCCCCCTGCTGGGGAGGTCGCGGTGGGGCAATAAATGGTCGCGGAGCCATGGGGGAATGGTCACGAAGTTCGCATTGCATTCGCGAGCTGGATCGGAACTTCGGGGTGCGGAACCGTCCGATCTTTCCAGCACTGCCCTTCCCTGCGAGTTCACCGACTCGAGTTTCCTTTCGTTGAGTCCCAAATATTTGTAGGAAGGCGGCCAACGAGAGCTGCTGCTCGTACATCTCTGGATTGCTGAGGTCTGGGGATGAACGTCCGTAATTTTGGGATTGGGCTTATTCTGGTTTCTGCAGTTGCCTTAACCAATTTGATCACATCGTGTGGAGGCACTGCTCCTGCAGCGGCAAGCTCCACGAGTTCCACGACGGTCACACCGCCGGTGATCACGGTCAGTGTGAGTCCTGCTACCACCACCGTCCTTACCTCTGCCACCGCGCAATTTACCGCAACGGTTACGGGAACTTCGAACACGGCAGTCACCTGGAGCGTCGGCGGAGTTGCAGGCGGAAATCAGACCCTTGGCACGATCAATGCCAGTGGTCTTTATACCGCGCCAACTCTGGTACCGACTCCCGCCGTGCTGACCGTAACTGCGACATCGGCGGCGAATAGTTCAATTTCGGGAAGCGCGCGGGTCACGGTGGCGAGTCCTATCCTTGTCAATGTATCCCCAACCTCTGCGGTTCTATTGCCCGGACAAAGCCAGTCCTTCACGGCGACTGTAAGCGGACCAGTCAGCTCAGGCGTGACCTGGAGTGTAAACGGCATTCCCGGAGGCAATTCCACGATGGGAACTGTCGTGACTACGCGGATCGACGTGGGGCTGAGTGTTGCGCAGTACACCGCGCCTGGCACAGCTCCGGTTGCGGAGCCCGTGCTCGTGCAGGCGATCTCGACTGTCGATCCGGCGGCCCTTGGCGCAGCGCGCATTTTTATTCGACGCGACAACCAATTCCCGCAAGCAGCGCCGATCAAGTTGGGCACCAGCGGCGGGAACGCGTCGGATCTGCTGATGAATGGCGGGAGCATCGGGGGTTGCTGTTCGGGCACGCTGGGATCGTTGCTCTCGCGCGGCGGAAACTTCTACATCCTCAGCAATAACCATGTGCTCGACAAGTCCGATTCGGGCAGCGCAGGCGATCCCATCGTGCAGCCTGGCCTCGGCGACGTGAATTGTCAGGTACAAAATACCGCGACTGTCGCTCACCTCTCGCAGGCCGCGCCGCTGCATGGAGCTGCGAACAACGTGGACGCGGCCATAGCTGAAATCGTGCCCGGCGAGGTCGATACGAGTGGGAGCATTCTCGATCTTGCCGGACCAAACCAGCCGGCGCCCCCCTCTGCCACTCTCGCCGACGCGCAGACGGCGGTTGCGCAGAACGAATCAGTTGGCAAAGTCGGACGGAGCTCAGGCCTTACCTGCGGCTCCATAGAATCGATCGCCGCGGACATACTCGTTCACTACGAGACTTCCTGCGGGAGTACAGATTCCTTTCAGGTCACTTACACAAACCAGATTGTCATTAGCGGCGCACTCTTCAGCGAGCCAGGAGATTCGGGGTCGCTGGTAGTTACTTCCGATACCGCTCGACCGCTTGGCCTCTTATACGCAGGCGATGGACGCTCTACCGCCGTAAACCCGATTCAGGATGTCCTTTCGGCCTTGAAGGATCCATCGACGGGCGAGGTCCCGCGGGTTGTCGGTGGGGCTGATCACGCAGTGGGCTGTCCTGCTTCGGGACAGGCCACGGTTGTGAACGCTCAAGCGCTCATGTCGCAGCTCAATACGAACGCGCTTCAGCGTGCTCAGGTCGCGAAGGCCCAATATGAAACACAACTAATGCAGAACTCCGCTGTCTCGATGGTGTCAGTTGGAAGTAGTGACGACGATCCCGGGCAGCCTGCAATTGTGGTCCACGTAAAAGCAGCGCCGCAGACTCCTCTCCCGCATCAAGTCGGAGGAGTTCGCACCAAGGTGGTCTTCGATCAGCTTGCTGCGCCGATAACGCTATCAAAGTCAGCTATCGCGAATGCACTGAGGGTAAAGAATCAACATTCCGCGGAGCTACGGTCTAATTCGAAGATATTCGGAGTCGGAGTGTCGGCAAGCAAAGACAGCCCGGGCGAAGCAGCGATCGTGATTTACGTTGATCGCTCCAGCACTATGTCTGTTCCTGCGGAAATCGATGGATTACGAACCCAAGTCGTCCGCTCCGATTCTTTCCGAGCTTCAGGATGGGGGAAAGAGGCTGAGGGTCCGAAGGGCTGCGTGAGGCATGGTGTCCCAAGGCAATTGAAAGCAGCTGGCTGGCGTTGAATCCTGAAGATCCACGCGTCGTCGAAAGCGAGCTACCGATGGCGCAGGCGGAGGGATTCCCAACTGCCGTCGGCTGTCCAGCCGCCGTCCACTGCGAGTGTGTGACCGTTAATGAATCCGCTTTGCTTCTCGTCGGCGAGGAACGCGATCGCTTGCGCGATGTCATCGGGCGTGGCGAATCGGGCCATGGGAACACGGCCGACGATGTCTGCATCGGTGTAGCTGCCGCCGGTCTGATCTGCAGCGTCCATTTCGGTTTTGACCCATCCTGGACAAACGGCGTTTACGCGCACACCGCGTCCGCCCCACTCTGCTGCGAGCGTGCGCGTAAGGCCGATCAATCCGTGCTTCGAGGCATTGTAGGCTGCGCGATCGGCGATGCCGACAAGTCCGGCAACTGAAGCGACGTTCACGATGGATCCATGTCCGGTAGCAAGCATGCGCGTGCCGAAAGCTTTCGCCAGCAGAAAGGGCGCGACGAGATTTACTTCCAGTACCCGACGGTAGTCTTTTGCTGAAATGCTCTCTGCAGGAGCGATGAAACTTATGCCCGCGTTGTTGACCAGCAAGTCCGTGCGAGCCCAACGATCATAGATTTTTCGAACCAATTCCTCCACGACGGCTTCATCGGTGATGTCGCCGACCACGCTCATCACCTCCGCGCGGCGCGACTGGATGGATCGGAGAGTCGCCTCTGGCGCGCGCAAATCGCTGAGCGCGAGGCGATAGCCTCGGTCGGCCAAAACCTCGGCTGTTCTGCGTCCGATTCCCTGTGCAGCGCCGGTGACAACAGCCACCGGTGCTGCATCGAGCTGGTTCAATTCGCCTCCACTGAAGTGTGGTTTGTACCGGGCATGGTAGCACCCGGGGCATTTTGCTTTGCTGAGCTTGGAGCAGTCGGATCAGCGGCGTCAGAAGCTCAGGAGGGGAGCAGCTTGGGAGATCTTGCTGAAAAGTCCGTGTGAACAGGACGGGCATGTTCGAATCGAGCAAAAAAATGCAATCGAGAGGGGTGCGTAAGCTGAAATCGATCGGACATGCACAATCTATGGTGCTGGTCTGCATGTGCATGTACTTGGCCCAGAGGCGACCTGCAACATACATTGTGCAGCGTCGGGCAAAAGCTACACTACGGGAGTTTGGAGTCAGAAAAGTTTACCCGCTGGAGGGGCGGGTAGAGCGGCTAAGTCCTGTGTTTTGTGTCACGGGCGGGATGGCAAGGCGGATGCTCTATCCCATGGCAGACGAAGTGGCGCGCAACTGGGACGCTCTTGAGACTTACTCGGCCAGAGGATCTCTTGAGCGTCTCGTTGCATTTAGGCAACTTTTTTGCGTGTAACTCCGCAGCTTACCAGCAATTTCAAACAAGTTCCACTTTTTCTCGCAGATCGAGGCCGGCACGACGTAACACTCCAGCTACCACGTCGTCGTTGAGCCGTGTGGCGTCGTACTCTACGCGGACGGTCTGCTGACCCTCGTCAAATTCGATCTTGCGAATGCCATACACGTCGCGCGCATACGTGAGGGCGCGAAGTTCATTTTCTCCAGGCGGCGTGCCGTAACGAAATACGACATCGAGCTGCGTCATGCGATCGGTGTTCCCTCCGGTGGATGATGTATGAGAGTACCAGCATCTCAGTTTCTCTCATTTGACGTATATACCCATTGGGGGTATAAGGTATATAAACGAGGCAAGATGCTCACATGAACTATCTCTTGAAAACCGAACCTGGCGCATACTCCTTCGCCGATCTGCAGCGCGATAAGACGACGATCTGGGACGGCGTAACCAATCCCGTCGCGCTCAAAAATCTGCGCAACATGAAACCCGGCGACAAGCTCGTGATCTATCACACCGGCGATGAGAAGACGGCGGTGGGAACGGCCTCGGTGGTTTCGGTCGATCCTTCGGACATGAAAAATCCTAAAGTGCAGATCAAAGTGGGACAGGCAATTGCCAAGCCGAAATCGCTGGCCGATATCAAGCAACACAAGACATTCGCCGAATCGCCTCTCGTCCGGCAAGGACGACTGAGCGTCGTGCCGCTCAATGACGCGCAGTACAAGTACCTGGCCGGCGAGTAGTCGCATGAAGCACAAAGCCGAGCACAGTCACGGATCAACCGAAGATCCGGAAATAAAGAAGAACCTTCAGGTTCGTCTTCGTAGGGTCGAGGGCCAGGTGCGCGGCCTGCAAAAGATGGTGGAAGACGAGCGCTACTGCCCGGAGATCCTTGAGCAAATGTCGGCCGTTCATGCATCATTGCGCTCCATCGAGCGCGTGCTGCTTCGCGGGCACCTCGAAAAGTGCGCGACGGAAGCATTGCGTTCCGGCGACGATAAAAAAGCTCAGCGAACATACGAGGAATTGACGGAATTGTTTTACAAGCACTCGCGGTGAGACACGAGCATGCAGGACCGACGCGCGCCCTCGCGCGGGTTTGCGCAGACAACGAACAGCGCTGCTGCTCATATTCAACTACTCCCGAAGCGAAACCCGGCCGAGGGCGGCCGCAGGTCCTTTTAATTTTGAGTGAAACGAGTTGTGATGCGTAATACCGACCAAGTCACCAACACCGCTATGGATCCCGTTTGCGGAATGACGGTCGAGCCGGAACGCGCGGCCGCAGTCCGCAAGTACGGCGGCAAACAGTATTATTTTTGCTGCGCTCATTGCGCGCAGAAGTTCGCGGCGAATCCTCAGCAATATCTTGCGCCAAAGCCGAAATCGGCGGGACTCGTTCAACTAGGCCCGGTTCCAGCGAAATCTGCAGTTCCGCAAAAGCCTCAAATCCAATCCGGCACAAAGTACTTCTGCCCGATGGATCCCGAAGTTAGCTCCAACAAGCCGGGCTCGTGTCCCAAATGCGGAATGGCTTTGGAGCTGGAGCTAACTTCGGCAGCTAAGACTGAGTACACGTGTCCGATGCATCCGGAGGTCGTTTCAGACAAACCGGGGAGCTGTCCCAAATGCGGAATGGCGCTGGAGCCGCGCATCGTCTCTGCTTCAGCTTCAGCGGAAGATGACAGCGAATTGCGCAGCATGCGTCTGCGCTTCTGGATAGGAGCGGGTCTCACCATTCCTCTGCTCGTCATCAGCATGGGAGGCATGCTCGGATCAGGCTGGCTGCACGAGTTCGAGATGTCGCCAGCCTCTGCCTGGCTGCAGCTTGCGCTGGCTGCCCCGGTCGTCCTGTGGGGAGGTGCGCCGTTCTTCGAGCGCGGATGGAACTCGCTGCGCACGCGCAATCTCAATATGTTCACGCTCATTGCGATGGGAACGGGCGTGGCGTTTCTCTACAGCCTGGTCGTCACACTACTGCCTTCCGGAGCGCTGCCGGAGATTGCGCGCGGCCGATACCGCCCCGAGGTGTACTTCGAGGTGAGCGCTGCTATCACCGTGCTTGTGCTGCTCGGACAGGTCATGGAGCTGCGAGCGCGCAGGCATACCAGCAGCGCAATTCGGGCGCTGCTCGATCTCACTCCCAAACTGGCGCGAAGAATCGATCGTAATGGCAACGAAGTTGACATACCACTTGAACAGGTTGCGGTTGGAGACCGCCTGCGGGTGCGTCCGGGCGAGAAGATCCCCGTGGATGGACGCGTCGAAGAGGGCAAGAGCAGCGTCGATGAGTCAATGGTTACCGGGGAATCATTTCCCGTTCTGAAACAAGCAGGCGACAAGGTGATCGGCGGCACTCTGAACGCCAACGGCTCGCTTTTGATTGTTGCCGATCGCGTCGGGAGCGAAACCCTGCTGGCGCAGATCGTCGGTATGGTGGCCAGCGCGCAGCGAAGCCGCGCGCCCATCCAGCGCCTTGCAGATCGGGTCGCCGCGATCTTCGTTCCTGCGGTCATCGCGTGTGCGATCGCTGCCTTTCTTGGATGGATGTTTTTTGGACCAGAGCCGCGCTTTGCGCATGCTCTGGTGAGCGCGGTTTCCGTGCTGATCATCGCTTGCCCATGCGCGCTGGGATTGGCGACTCCGATGGCGATCATGGTCGGCACAGGACAAGGCGCACGGAATGGCGTTCTCGTGCGCGACGCGCGCGCACTGGAGTCAATGGAGAGAGTGGACACTCTCGTCATCGACAAAACCGGCACTCTCACCGAAGGCAAGCCGGAAGTCACCGAGATACGTCTGACCGAGAAAGAAGACTTCTTCTCCGAAAATGACGTTCTGCAAATTGCGGCTAGCGCGGAATCGCACAGCGAACATCCGCTTGCATCTGCTCTCGTTCGAGCTGCGAAAGAACGAGGCGTGTCGCCGCTTCCCGTTTCAGACTTCAATTCCGATCCGGGAAAGGGTGTATCGGCAAAAGTGGACTGGCGCGGCAAACCCGTATCGGTAGTGGTCGGAAACTTAGAGAAGATGCGCAGTCTTGGGTTACAGGAGCCGGCACTCGGTTCCGGGGGGCAAACGCGCTTCTTCGTCGCGATAAATGGCAGGCTCGCGGCGAGCATAGCGGTTGCCGATCCCATCCGCTCCTCCACACCGCAGGTCGTGAAGAGCTTGCGCGATGCAGGTATCGATCTCGTGATGGCCACAGGCGATAATCGCTCTGTCGCGGAAAACATAGCGCGACAGGTTGGTATCGACCGGATCGAAGCCGGCGTGCTGCCGGCGCGCAAGGCGGAGATTGTCCGCGAGTTACAAAATCGCGGCAAGCAAGTAGCCATGGCCGGAGACGGCATCAACGATGCACCGGCGCTCGCCCAAGCCGATGTCGGCATCGCCATGGGCACGGGTACCGACGTCGCCCTCGAAAGCGGAGACATCGCATTACTGAAAGGCGATCTGCGCGGCATCATGCGCGCTCGACGACTCAGCGAAGCGACGATGCGCAGCATTCGGCAGAACCTATTCTTTGCTTTTGTCTATAACGCTGCAGGCATTCCGCTGGCGGCAGGGGCGTTGTATCCGATATTTCACGCAACGCTGAATCCGATCTTCGCCGCGGCAGCGATGAGCCTGAGTTCCGTTTCGGTAATCGCGAATTCGCTGCGCTTGCGGAATGTCAAGCTCTGATGCGAAACAGAACCGGCGGCGGTAGCCGGTGGGCCGGAGATGGCCGGCTCCGGGTAAAGCGATGCTGCGGACAATGTCAGAAACGCAGCCGCAAAAAGCGCGACTGCCCCACCTCCTACCGGCGCCGGTTCCGTTACAGCTCGACGGGCACATCGAGCGAGCGCCACATGTACCAGCTCGCGACCGAACAATACGGATGCCATGACTTTGCAATGCGTTCCATCGTCCTCGGCTTGGGCATGACCTTCATTCCATAAGCTTTCCGCATGGCGCTGCGAACTCCATAATCGCCGGTGGGCAGGATGTTCGGCCTTCGCAGCGCGAACATCAGGAACATGTGTGCGGTCCACTCGCCGATGCCCTTCACCTGCGTCAGCTCGGCAATGACTTCGTCATCTGACATGTGCGGGAAACGATGGAATTCAACGACGCCATCGCGAGTTTTGCGCGCGAGGTCGCGGATATAGGTGAGCTTCTGCTTGGAGAGCCCGAGCGAACGCATCTGCTGCGGCCGCAATTTCAAAATGGACTCGGGCGTAATCTCGCCTCCAGCTTTCGCCTCCAGACGATTGAAAATGGCTTGAGCGGCTTTGCCGTGGAGCTGCTGAAACACGATGGAACGAACGAGCGCTCGGAACGTAGGCTCGCGATACTGCATCGCGTACGGACCGACGCGCTCGATGATGGAAGCGAGCACCGGATCGCAACCTCGCAGGTAGGCGAGCGCTGCTTCAGGAGAGCCGTCCAGCATCGGAGCAATCGCCCCAGGGGCGGTTGGCTGTTTCTTGGTTGCAGGTTTCAAGGTGCTGTTCAGTGTACGAAATTAGAATGCACCCAAGCGGGCGGACGCTTCAATTTTTCTCAACTTCGTCCGATTGCTGGCCGCATGAAGGAGTGCCGCGTCTGTTGCGGCACTTTGTCATTGCTTTGGTGTGGAACTTGCAGTCAAATGCGACGCGATCTTTTGATACTCATCCTCGCTGACCGCGCCTTTGCTGACGATCTGGTGTGCGCTTCGATAAGGACGGTCCGCGATGATGGCATTTGCTTGTGCTTCGTTGATTCCCGGCAGTCCCATCAGATCAGCTTTGCTTGCCGTGTTCACGTTCACCTGTGACGAGCTCTTGTCGTTGAGTCCCTCTTTTACGCCTTCAGCGGCAGCGGTGAGGTCGGTTTTCGCAACTTCTGCGCCCTTCTTGATGTTGCCTGCGGCCTCGCGCGTGTCCTGCTTCAGTTGTTCGGTTGCGTTCGCCGCCTGCTTGCGTGTGGTTGCCGGATCGTTCGAGCACGCGACCGACGCCAGAGCTATTGCGGACATGATCGTGATTGCAATCTTCGTTCTCATACCTTTGATCTGATTGGACGGGCGATCATCCAGAACAGTTGCTCAGAGAAGATGCCGAAGCGGCGCGAAAGAAAAAGGCCGGCGTTTTCGCGCCGGCCTCGAGGAGAAGTTCAGCTAGAAGCTGAAGCGGAATCCGAACTCGCCTGTGAGCGAGCGCGGGATGTTGGTACTGGTTGGATTGATAAATCCAGCCGGCTTCTGGAAATCGGCAGACGTGACTACGCCGGTGAAGTCGTTGCCGTAGTTCGCCCGGTTCGTCAGGTTGAAGGCTTGAGCGATGATTTGCAGGTTAGCTTTCTCCCCAAACTTGAAGTTCTTGCTCAGCCGGGTATCCAACTGGAAGAAGGGATCGCCGCGCAGCGCGTTAAAGGGAACGAGATGGCACTGACCCGCGAAGTAACAGGTTTGGCCGGCGCTTCCCGTCATATACGTCGTGGAGCTGCCGTTCGGAACAACCACAGCGCGATTGTCCTCGCCGGAGCCGAATCCGAGCGTATCGGTCGGAGCCGTTGCGTTATATGGACGGGCGGAGCCGAACTGCAGGATCGGAGCGAACGAAACTCCCCACGGGAGACTCGCAACGCCACTGATGGTCACATGGTGGCGCTCGTCATTGAACGTCGGTCCCCATTCGAACGGTGAGAAGGGATTATGCGGATCGCGTGGGTAGTTTCGGAATGAGGTGCCGGTATCGCCATAGGCATACGCACGGGCCAGAGTGTAGTTCGCCTGCAAAGAGAAGTGATGGACGAGTTGCTGGCGATAGCTGATGTTCATGCCGTCATAGCGGGAGCGTCCGATTGACTGTTCGTCGCGCACGCTGCCGAGAACCGGGACTCCGGCAGCAGTGAACGCCCCATCGAGCGGACGGCTGGTGCCGTCACCAACTAGCGGGAGCTGAGGATTGATGTTGATGGTTTTATTCAAGTGAAGTCCGAGAACATGGACGTACTCGGCTTCGAGTACGGATGAGTTGCTCAGTTGCCAACTGTAGCCAATGTTCGACTCCTCGGTCTCAGGGTTGCGGTAGAGAGGATCCATCAGCCGGCCTGTACTTCCTGGATTGAGCTGGCTCGACGGCGGAGCGACCGTTGGAAGCGGATCGACACCGTATCGATAGTTCGCCAGGGTGATTCCAGTTCCGGGAACGACATCCGCGGCTTTGCCGATTGAGAACTGTGTTTGGAATATAGTCGCGTTGCTCATCTGCTCCATGAACAAAGGAATGTTCTGGAAGATGTTGCCGTAATACAGTCCGAAGCCTCCGCGGAGAACATGGCGTCCGGCGCCGGTCAGATCGTAAGCGAAGCCAACGCGCGGGCTGAAGTTGCGATTGTCATCGCTGGGCTGTTTATAAGTGAACTGCCTGGCGAGTGGGCTGATATTGGAGATTGCAACCAGCTCCTGGTACGTGCGGCTGTTGCTGATGGCCGATCCACCGACGAAGTTGAAATCGCGGTCCCAACGGAGACCGAGATTCAGTGTCAGACGCCGACTCACTTTCCAGTCGTCCTGGAAGTACGTTCCGAACTGCTTAGTGCCGCCTGGAACGTTGGTTGCAGGATCGCCATTTGAAATTGACATTCCTGCAACGATTCCCGGAGTAGCAAAGCCCTGTGGCAAGGCGACAATCTGGCTTGGATCAAGTCCAAAATCCACTTCCAGCGTGTCGTTGAATTCGAAGTATCCCCCCAGAGTGGGATTGAAGATATAGTCCACTCCGGCCTTGAAAGTATGGTTGTTCCATGTCTTCGAAACGTCGTCCTTGAACTGCCACTTGCGTTGGAACGATTGCTGAGGAACATTGGCGTTTGTGCCAAAACAGGAACCGCCGTTTCCGCAGTTGTTGCTGCCGCCGCTGGGGAACGTAATGAGTGGAGTGCGGATCTTGCTGTCAATCACGTTGTTCCAGTATTGGAACCCGAAGGTAAACGTATTCACGGTCGTGTTCGAAAGCGTGCTGTTCAGGGTAAGGTTCGCGAGCTGCAGATGGTTCAGAGTAAAGTTACCTGCGGTTGCATCCTGGAAGCCGTCGGATTGATCGTTGAGACTATTGTTCGCCTGTGAGTTATAGACAACATAGGCGCTGTTCTTCGAGTTGATGATGTAATCCGCGCGGCCGTTATAGCGTGTCTCAAAAAACGGTGTAGGCACGACCGAGAGCGGCTGCGCGCCGATTGATTTCGCCAGCGACAGCTCGGTAAAGGTATCTGGGCTCTCCTGAATACTGGTGTGCTCGCGCTGACGCTCGATGGCGAAGAAGCCGAAGAACTTGTCCTTCACAAAAGGCCCGCCAATGCTGCCCCCGAACTGCTGGCGGCTGTAGGGCGGATTTGCGCTCTCGCCCGGCTGTGGATGCTGGTCGGCATTGAACGTCTGATCGCGGAAGAAGCTGAAGAACGATCCGTGATAGTTGTTCGATCCCGATTTGGTAATCATGTTGATCGCCGCGCCTTCTGAGCGGCCGTTCGCTGCTGAAAAGCGCTGCGTTGAGATCGCGAATTCCTGCACGGCTTCGAGTGGAAGCTGCATCACAGGTCCACCGACTGTATTGTCTTTGTTATCGACGCCGTTCACCGTGACGTTTACGTTGCGTCCGCCGCTGCCGTTTACAGACAGAATGGCGTAGCGATTCTTGGTTGGATCATACGAATCGGCAGCTTTTACTCCAGGTGCGAGATATGCGAGATTCGCGACATCGCGACCAATCATCGGCAACTCTTCGACTTGTCGCGGCGTGATGTTCTGGCTCACGTCGGTCTTGAGCGAATCCACCAGCGGCGCTTCCGCGCTTACCTCGACCGATTCGGTCGCCGACCCAATTTTCAACGTGAAGTTCTGGGTCGTTGCAGCGCCGACCAGCGTCTCCACGCGCTGAGCTTTTGCAGTCTCGAAGCCCTGCATGGTCACACTGATGTTGTAATAACCAACGGCCAGCGGATCGATGCGATAGCTGCCATCGGATCCGGTCTTCACTGTACGAGTCACGCCGGTAGCAGCGTTTGTGGCAGTTACGTCTGCTCCCACAACGGCGGCCCCGGTTTTGTCTGTAACGGTGCCTTGCAGCGTAGAGCTGGCAGTCACTTGACCAAAAGCCAAACTGGTGGAGACAAATAGCAGGCCCAATAACAATTTAGATATCTTTCTACACATGCCTTTTCTCCTACTTACTGAGTTCCGCGAGTATGGAGCGACAAAAGTAATTCGCCTGCGCAAACAAGCGGACACTTAGTTGCATTCCACTCGCGATTCGGCGCCGATTGTCTTGTAGTCCCACAAACGAAATCCAGACTCTCAAACCAGAATTGCGCTCCTATCCAAAAATTGTTGGGACATGGCGCGCGATTTGAGGGATGGCGTGATGAACGCATCACTTCAGCGAGATCCGAAAAGGCACAGAGCAGATGAACGCGGACTGGTTATCGCGATCTACAGGCAGGAAGAGTTGTTGCTTGCAGGCGCGCAGACCGGAACTCATTGAGTAGGCAGGCATGCGGGCTCGCGCTTTGGCATCTCAATTGCTCGCTATTCCCGAAATAGGAATTAAATTTTCCTTTGACTCTGAATCCCGAATCGTGATAGCACGGAAAGTAGGAGCAGTGATACCGGCGCAGGTAAGCCAAGACCTTGAACGGCCGTTGGCGGCCCGCAGACTACAAATCCCGGCGCAAGCGCCCTCGCGACGACCTCGAAGCATCGGAAAGTTCACTATGTCGAATCTCCTCCAGGAGATACGCTACGCAGTCCGGCAGTTGATCAAGTCGCCGGCGTTTGCGCTCACCGCGCTGCTGACGCTGGCCGTCGGCATTGGCGCCAATGTTGTCGTTTTCGGCGTGCTGAACGCGCTGCTTTTGAATCCGCTTCCGGTTCCGCAGCCGGAGCGCGTGTTTACCGTCGAGCAGGTGCGTCGAAATAACCCGTTGAACAGCTCCTTTCCGGCATATCGCGATTTGCGCGATCGCAATCACGTCTTTTCCGAGCTGGCGGCCGATCGCGTGATGCGCGTTGGCCTGGAGGCGCAGGGCGCAGCGCAGCCGGTCTGGGGCTACGAGATTACCGGCAATTATTTTCGAGCGATGGGCATTCGTCCCATTCTGGGAAGGTTTATCGATCCTTCCGACGAAAAAGGAGACCACGCTGGCGATGTCGCCGTGCTGAGCTACGGATGCTGGAAGTCACGCTTCGAGGCCGATCCCAACATCGTCGGCAAGAGCGTTCGCATCAACAAGCAGCCCTACACAGTGATCGGAGTCGCGCCCGGGGACTTCCAAGGCACGGAAAAAATGTTCTGGCCGGAAGTGTGGGTGCCGATTCTCAACGAGGCGGCAATCGAAGGCTACGCGTTCCTGAATGAGCGCAGCGATCAAAACTCCTGGCTGGTGGGGCGATTGAAGGACGGCGTCTCTCCGCAGCAGGCCGAAGCGGACCTGGACACCATCGGCGCGCAACTCGCGAAGGAGTACCCACGGAGTGATGAAGGGGTGAAATTCCATCTGAGTCGCCCCGGGTTTCTGGGAGACATGCTCGGCGGGCCGGTGCGCGGCTTCATGTTTGGCGTGATGCTGCTGGCGGCGCTGGTGCTGCTGGCAGCGTGTACCAATTTGGGAGGGCTGCTGGCGGCGCGAACCTCCGATCGCTCGCGTGAGCTGGCTATCCGCGTCGCCATTGGGTCGAGTCGCTCGCGCATTCTGCGCCAGCTCATGGCGGAGTCGATGGTAGTCGCCGTTTGCGGAGGGGCGCTGGCGCTGTTGTTGGCCGAGGCTCTGCTGCGCGCGATTACGCAGTGGCGTCCGGCTGCAGATTTTCCCATCCAGTTCCTTGTGCGGCCTGACAGCCGCCTGTATGTGTTTGCGCTCTTGGTGTCAATCCTCACTGGCATGCTTTTTGGCTGCATGCCGATTCGACAAATCTGGAAGACCGATCCGAACCACGTGCTCAGGAGTGGAGGAAGCGAGATCGCGTCCCGACGGCTTGCCTTGCGCGACATCCTGCTTGGAGTGCAGATTGCAGTCTGCTGCCTGCTGGTCACGGCCAGCTTTGTAGCGCTGCGCTCGTTGCAGGCCGCGCTGCGCACACCGCTCGGATTTCAAGCGCAAGGCGTAGTGCTGGCGAATTTCGATCTGCACCTCGCCGGCTACAGCGACGCCGAGGTTCCGGCGATCCAGCGCCAGCTACTCGATTCGGTTTCGCATCTGCCCGGAGTGACTCTTGCCGCCTACAGCAATACCACGCCACTGGCGCTCGATCAGTCGAGCACGCGGATTTTCAGAGCGGACGAACCCGATGTTCGCGAATCCACCAGAAAGTTCAATGCCAGCTACTACCAGGTTTCTCCCGGATATTTCGCGGCGGCAGGCACGCGCATGCTCGCGGGGCGCGAATTCACCTGGCACGACGACAAGAGCGCGCCTCAGGTAGCGGTAGTGAACGCATCCCTCGCGCGCAAATTGTTTGGGACCGAGAATGCCCTCGGGAAGCAGTTCCGCGCCAACGGACGCCAGCCTTGGGAGATCGTGGGCATCGTCGAAGATGGAAAGTACGAGAACTTGATCGAGGATACACGCCCGGCAATCTTTTATCCCATTCTGCAGTCGCCGAACAGCTCTACGACGCTCGTGGTTCGATCAACCGCCCCGGGGGCGGCAATGATTTCGGCGATTCATGCGGCTATCGAACATGTGGACCGCAGCATTCCCATTTTTGCAGTTGGCGCCTGGCCGGACTCGCTCGGTTTCATCATGCTTCCCACGATGGCAGCCACCGTAGCCTTGAGCGTCTTCGGCTCGCTGGCCGTCATTCTGGCGGCCACCGGACTTTTCGGGATGGCCTCTTACACGGTCAGCAAGCGGCTCAGAGAGCTTGGGATTCGCGTTGCGCTTGGCGCGCAGCAAGCTCAGGTCTTGAAAGCGGCTTTGTCGAGAACTGCGGCGCTGCTGGCGGTCGGCTCCATTTTGGGACTGGTGCTTGGCCTAGCTGCGAGCAGGCTTCTGGCCAGCATTGTGTATCACGCGTCGGCGAGCGATCCGCTGGTGCTGCTCGGAGTGGCATTCACGATGGCGCTGGTCGGCATCATTTCCGCATCAATCCCCGCGCGTCGTGCACTCGCGATTCGTCCGATGGAGTTACTGCGGGAAGAGTAGCTGTATTCGAATCGCCCGGTCTTGGGCGGCGCATAAATGTCGCAAGGCGCGCCATGCCTGAGCGTTCAGGCTCCAAGGGTATATTGGAGCCATGCGTAGAACCGCAGCCGCTGTCTGCTTCTTTGCCCTGCTGTGCGCAGCGCCCATCGGTTCAGCTCAGGCGCGCAGGCGGCAGGCGCTTCAGATCATTACACCGGCTCTGCCTGCGCCAGTCGCGGGTGAAAAATACGACGTCCAACTGCGCGCAACCGGTGGACATCCACCGTATCGCTGGACGCTTCAAGGAGGGGCAGCGCTTCCGCCGGGTCTCACGCTCGATCCCATTTCGGGACGCATTACCGGTACGCCGGAATCAAGCGACGAATTTTCTGTGTTGGTGGAGGTTGCCGACTCGGCTGAGCCGCCGTTAACGCATAGGAAATTGCTGGTTGCGCAGAACGGCGCCCCGCTGACGGTGCGCTGGACTATCCGTCCGCACATTGTGGCGAACAATATCGCAGGGGCCGTGCGAGTTTCCAATGGCAGTCACGACACGGTCGATATGACGGTCATTGTGATGGCTGTAAATGAGAACGGCCGGGCTACTGCCCTCCGTTATGAGCGGCTGAATCTTCCTCCCGGGAAAGAGACTCCCGATCTGACGTTTGATGTGGCGCTGCCTGTCGGCCAGTACGTCGCGCACGTGGATGCCGTTGGAGAAGTTGCCGACAAGAAAGCGATCTATCGCGATCGCCGGGAAGTTGACGGACTGATCGTTCAGTCGCAGTGACCCGGGATCATTTGCGCTCGCGACAGCCGCCCACCATCATCGATAGGCCGCCAATGATGAGGATCGAACCAATTGCGCCCGGCATGGGCCGTCGATCCACCCACTGCGAGGAACCCACTCCAATGCCGCCGGTCTGAAATCTTTGCGGGCTGGTGTGCGGCACGAGAATCAGGAACGAAACCAGGCCGAGTACAACACAGACAAGTCCGTACCAGAAGAGGGTCTTCATAGGCTTCTTAGTCGAGTGGCGGCGGTATTCAGATACTGATCGCTTATTTAGATGCGCTCCGGCGTCGCTCGGCAAATCGCTGCTGGACCGAGGATTAGAGGGATTTCACAGTTGCTGTATCCGGAGTCGCGTTGGCTTCGCGAAAAAGGTCAGTACCGTCCGCGGTAGCGGATGGGTTCATCTGATCTCGAAAGAAGAGTACCCGTTCGCTACCGCGAACGGTACTGACTGATCCCAGAACGCTCCCGGCGAGCACTGATGATCAGCTCTCATTGCCGCCAGTGAGTAGAATTGCTCTATGTCGGTCGCCCGCACTGCGCGTCCTGAACTGGCCTCAATACCGGAAGTGCCCCTCACAATCGAGGGCTACAGCGTGCTTCATCAGATGATGAAGGTTCGCTGGAGCGAGTGGCGCAAGCTGAACGCGAAGGATAAACGCGAGGTCGTCCAGGAAGCCAGTGCAATTCTCTCGGCAATGGAGCAGAACCAGAATGGCCAGTCTGCTCTTTATTCTCTTGTTGGGCACAAGGGCGATCTGCTCCTTGTTCATTTTCGGGAATCGTTCGACGAGCTGAATCGAGCGCAGCTGCAGATTGCGCGATCGCGATTAAATGACTTCCTGGAGCCGGCGTCTTCCTATTTGTCGGTGATTGAACTCGGCCTTTATGAATCGACAGTAAAGACATATCGCTCGCTCGTGGAACGCGGAATCGAGCCGCACTCTGCGGAGTGGAAGCGCGAGATCGAGGAAACGTTGGCAAGACAGCGGGAAGCAATGCGTTCGCGTCTTTATCCTGCGATGCCGCCGAATCGGTACGTTTGCTTTTACCCAATGGATCGACGACGCGGCGAGGACAAGAACTGGTACACGCTTCCAATTGAAGAACGCCAGCGGCAAATGAATGAGCACGGCCTCGTCGGACGCCGCTACGCAGGTGAAGTGAAGCAGATCATTACCGGTTCGATTGGCTTCGATGATTGGGAGTGGGGCGTCACGCTCTTCGCTGACGATCCGCTGGTGTTTAAGAAATTGATCTACGAAATGCGCTTTGACGAAGTTAGTGCAGTTTATGCGCTGTTCGGAGCGTTCTTCGTCGGCATCAGGTATGCGGCGGAGGATCTGGGGAAGCTGCTGGAAGGTGAAGCGGGTGGATGCTAGCCCCGTTTTTATTTTATGCGCAGTCCCATGATCACGGTGCCGGCCCAGTGAACAGAACCGGCGACGGTAGCCGGTGGGCCGGAGATGGCCGGATGGCCAGCTCCGGGTTCAACGATGCTGCACGCGATCTGGAGAAACGCAGCCGCACAAGAGGCGGCTGCCCCACCGCCTACCGGCGGCGGTTCTGTTGTGTTTGGAAATAGAGAAACACAGGAATGCCAGCCAACATCGCCGCGCTTCCAATCAGTGAACGACTGAGATTCTCGGTGAACGTGGAATACAGCAGGAACGCAGCCGCCGCGATAAAGATCGCCGGCACCACTGGATATCCCCAAGCCCTGTACGGACGCGGCGCGTCCGGCATTCGCTTCCGGAAAATGAAAATCGTGCTTGCCGCGACCATGTAGAAGAGCCACTCGGCGAAGATCGCGATCGAAAACAGTTGCTGGAATCGCGCAACCATCAGGAGCAGCGCGCAGGAAAGGATCGCTTGCACGATCAGCGAATTTCCCGGTGTGAGAAATCGGGGATGAACTTCGGCCAGCTTGCGAAAGAAGTATCCATCGCGTGCGACCGCAAAAGGAACGCGCCCTCCGCTCATGACCGTGCCGTTCAGGCCTACTAACATCGAGAGCGCCATTCCCGCTGAGACGATCATCGCTCCAACAGCCCCGATTGCAAGTCGCGTTGCGTCCGACGCAGGACGATCGGAGGCCGCCACTTGCGCCGCCGGCAAAACATATTGCACTGCGGCATTCGTCAGCATGTAGAGCACCGCAACGGCCAGCACGCCTACGATCAGTCCGAGCGGAATATTGCGCTCCGGGCGCTCGATCTCTTCGCTGACCATATTGAGATCATTCCAGCCGTCATACGCCCAGAGCGCCGCAATCAGGGCAATCATGAAGCCATTCACGCCGCCGGTAGCCCCCGCGAAGGTAGTGGAGAAGTTGTGGAAGGTGCCGCCGCGAAAGCTGAATGCGACGCCGACGATAGCTCCGATCATCAGCACCTTCAGCCAGGTGAAGAAGTACTGAAAATCTCCGGCTTTGCGTACGCCGATGTAATTGAGTCCCGAAATGAGAATGGTGGCGAGAATGGCTCCAATCTGCGCCCACGTAATCGCGAACGGATGCGCAATAGCCACGTTGCCAAGAAAGCTAAAGGTATCGAACGTTCCCAGAATGCGCATCACGCCGGTGGTGATGGTCGCGATCGATGCAGGCTTGGCGATCACGAACCATGTCCATGCATACAGGAAGCCGGCCAGCGGACCGTACCCGTCGCGGACATAGACATACTCGCCGCCAGCTTGCGGCTTCAGCGCTCCCAGTTCGGCGTACGTGAGTGCGCCGAAAACGGAAAGAACTCCGCCGACGATCCATGCCAGATAAACCAGCTTGGCGGAGCCGACCGCCTGCATCATTTCTTTGGGAACGAGAAAGATTCCACTGCCGATAATCGTGCCGACCACGATCGCGATGGCGTGGCGTAGTCCTAATGCGCGTGGGAGTTGCGCTGGTTCGGTTCTGGCCGCAGCAGTCACGTTATGCATGCTGCCGCTCCGCAGCGGGCGTGGTAAAGAGGCTGACGCCGTATCCGACAACGAACGTCACAACTGTGCCGATAGCGACCAGCCATGTATAAGCAATGCTGAATCCCGCCCAACTGGCGAATTGCTTGGCTCCCAACCATAAATAAAGGTTCAACGCGAGCCCGCACATCATGCCGAAGATTGCACCGCTCTCGGTCGCACGCTTGGTGAGGATACCCAGAAGAAAAACGCCGAGAAGAGAGCCATAGGCGACGGAGATGATCGTGAGTCCTATCTCGACCACGCGACCGCCGTGCCGCGAGAGCAGCGCCAATCCAAAGAGCACGATGCCCCAGATGATGGTTGCAAAACGGGAAATCGCTACGCGGAGCTTCTCCGACGCTTGCGGATTTCGGCGCAGGTAAAAATCAACGACTGTCGTTGATGAAAGAGAGTTGATGGCGGCGCTGAGGTTTGACATGGCGGCAGCCAGAATAGCGGCGATCAGCAAACCTGAAATTCCATGCGGCATCCGGTTCACGACGAAGGACGGGAAGATGCGATCGGAACTCGCAAACGCTGTTACGGGAGGGAAGAGCTTGTAAAACGCATAAAGCGACGCGCCAACCAGGAGAAACAATCCGAACTGAATAAAGATGAAGACGCCACTGGAGAGGAGTGCGATCTTTGATTGCCGTTCATTTCTTGCCGCAAGCAAACGCTGCACCATCAGTTGATCGGTTCCGTGGGTCGAAGTCGTCAGGAACGTTCCGCCGATCACTCCCGCCCAGAAGCTGTAGCTGTTCGCGGGGCTGAAGCTGAAATCGAAGATCCGGAATTTTCCAGCTCCTCCGGCGATCTGGTGGACTGTGTTCCATCCGCCAGGCATGAGATGGAGGATGGTGAAAAATCCGACGATGGTTCCGGCGACGTAGATGCTCATCTGCACCACGTCGGTCCACACAACCGCGGACATGCCTCCCTCGAATGTATAAATCAGCGTCAGGAGCGTGATGATTGCGACCGAGAGGATGTCGCGACTGTCTCCCGAGAGACCAAAACGGGCAAAGATGCTGCTGAGCGCAATAGCGATGACGATCGAAATTGCCCACACACGGACGCCTTCTGCTGCTGCCCGGGTCGCTAGAAACAATCCTGCCGTAACCCGATGCAGGCGTTTCCCGAAACGACGATCGATGAGTTGGTATGCCGTGAAAAAGTCGCCGCGAAAATACTGCGGCACAAAGATGATGCAGATCACTACGCGCGCGACTAAATATCCAAGAACGAGCTGAAGAAAGCCGAAATCGCGATCGTAGGCCAGGCCGGGAATGCTGATGACGGTCAGCGTGCTCGTCTCCGCGGACACAATCGAAAGCGAAATGGCCCACCAGGGAATATTGCGATCGGCGAGGAAATAACTTTTTAGCGATCGATCGGCGGAGCGGAAATGAATTCCAAAAAGCGTGATGCCGAGCAGATAAACGGCGAGCAGTGTGAGATCGAGAGCGTTGAGTCCCATGCCGGAGGTGCTTCATGACGATACAGGAGTTCGCCGTGGGTGGGAAGTTCGTACAGCCGCATTTTCACCACGGAGACACGGAGACACGGAGGAAAGCGTTTTGGGTTTGTCGGTTCGCTGATCAATCGACGATTGGTGCTCCGCCTGTTTGTTGGTGTTCCATTGCGCAGGCAAGCGAACTTTTTAAGATTTGCTGGTAGTTTCGCCGATTAGGCCACTTTCAAGATTTTCTCCGTGTCTCCGTGTCTCCGTGGTGAAAACCCCCCGGTTAGCTCCGCAAGAAGAGCATGCACTCGCGTTCTAGAATTGAATGTAGCTTCAGAACGGAGTGCAATTTGAAACTCGCTATAGCTGTGCTCATGCTTGCCAGCGTCGCCGCGATGGCGCAGGAGAGTCGCGGCCCGAACTTTCTGCCGAATTCCATTTCTGTTGGAGCGGATGGAGAATTTGAATCGGCTCCTGATACTGCAGTGATCACCTGCTCGATCGCGGCGCAGGAAAACACCTCGCAAGCGGCGTTTGAGAGCGCCAGCAGGCTCGCGGAACAGTTGCGCGACGCTCTGCGCAAGGCCGGCGTCGATCCAAAAACAGCGGAGTTGTCGCGCTATAGCTTGTATCCGGTGATTGATTACAAAAATCCCAAGCAGAAGGTAGTCGGATATCGCGTGGGCACGAGCGTCACCATCAAGCTGAAGGACTTCGCGAAGATCGCGCCCGTCACGGAAGCTCTTGCGGGCTTGAACGGCATTACCGGGCAGAACATGAGCTACGAGCTGGAAGATGTGGATGCCGCGAAGCAGAAAGCCATCGACAAAGCTTATGAACGCGCCCGCATTTACGCCGAGACTCTGGCGAAGGCGGGTGGCAAGCAGTTGGGCGGGCTCATGTCAGCTTCAGTGGATACTCAGCAGCCTATTCCCGTGATGCCATACGCGCGTATGGCGACAATGGAAGTATCAGCGGCTAAAGCTCCGACGGAGGACTTTGCCGCGAGCAAGGTGAAGGTCACGGCGCATGTGAACGCGGTGTTTGGGGTTCAGTAGTCCCGCGAGGAGTCACGCGGTGGAGTGGGGAGCGTCGGCGTGTTAGAGGGCGTTTGGAAGTAGCGAAGCCTCAGTGTGGTCAGTACCGTTCGCGGTAGCGAAGGGGAGAGCAAAGCTCCACACATTTCCAAACCCATTCCCTACCGGGAACGGTACTGATTGGACAACGGTACTGACTAACAACAGTGCCGACCTAACAAACAGCTCGCTAATCTCTCAGCTTCGCCAATAAATCCTGTGGGTGAACCGGTTTGGCGAGAATGTCGAAGTGATGTCCGCGGGCGCGGGCGTTTTCGAGTAACTTCGCCGTGGCAGCCTGTCCGGAGAAGAGAAGAATCTTGCAGCTTGGCAGGAACTGGCGGATGTTGATGGCCGCGTCGATGCCGTTCATGTCGTCCATCATCACATCGCTGATGATCAGATCGGGGCGCTCGCTTCGCGCCTTCTCGATGGCTCCTGTGCCGCTGTAAACTGCCGTTGCAGCGAACCCATTCTGGTTGAGGATAATCGCCAGAGTGTCCGCGATTACACGCTCGTCGTCCACGACCAGAACTTTTGGTTTGCTCTTATTGCTGTTGTTGTCTGCCATCAGTGGTGATTCCTGGTTTCCCGGCCAGGCAAGAAGTCTCTGGAGCGGGGGATTTCGCAGAAGCGGCGATAACTTCTCTGTTTTCGATTATAGCGGAATGGCACGTCCGCAGAACGCCGGCGGAGCGAGTCGCAACTTGGCTGATCATTCGATGCTGACGGTCACATCGCGCGCGGCGAAGATGCGGATCGCAGCCAGCGTGAACACGACTCCTTCAAACCAAGCCGCTAGAACTGCCGGCCAGTCGAGGCCAGCAGCGAGCGATCCCGCCACTTGCATTAATGCGGCTGCCGACGCAACGGCAACATTCGCCTTAGAGAATGCAAGCGGTGCAAAAGCTGCGCTTCCGGCAATGGCCGCCGCGAGAAACGGATGAAGAAACGTCGCAAACAGTAGCGCGAGTGCCGCAGCCCAAAATGAGGCACTAAAGCCGGCAAGAACCAGGAAAACGCTGCTTTGCAGGCTCAAGCCCACGAGCAGCAACGCGACCGAAGACGCCACTGCTACAAAGTAGATCAGCGCAAATGCAGCACATGCGAAAAGCAATCCCCAAAGATACTGGCCACGGCTGACCCCCTTGGAGAGCACGCCGATAATCCGCCGCGAACGTTTTTCGTTATACACCGCTGAGCTGGCAAGAAACGCGACGACGGCCACTCCGTAAAAGACTTCCTGCTGCAGAATCTCCAGTACCTCGGCTCTCCTTGCGTGATGTTGCGGAGACCACGCGAAGGCTCCCAACAGAAACGGCCAAACGATGAAAGCCAGCAGCAGCCATCGATTCTGGCGGATGAAGCTCCCAGCCAGCAGCAGGACAGGCCTCATGCTGGCGGTCCGCCTGAGGGCACTGATTTACTCATCAGTTTGATAAAGAGCTCTTCGAGAGTTTGCGTTCGTGGAACGAGACTCAAGACAGTTCCGCCTGCGGCCCAAACCATCTCAATTGCCTGCTGCTGTTGCTCTTTCGCGACAACGAATGTCCAGCGGCCGTCTTGCTGTTGAGCGTTGCGGGCGCTGGCAGGCGGAGAAGCCAGATTTTCGGCAACGATCTCGAATTCATTCGCCGATTGTGTGAGATCGCTCATGCTGCCGGAAGAAATCACGCGTCCTTCGCGAACAAAAATGACTCGATCACAGACCAACTCAACTTCAGACAACTGATGAGAACTCAGGAACACCGTCTTTCCTTTCGCGCGTGCATCGAGCAGTACTTGGCGAACCTGGAGACGAGAGATGGGATCGAGCGCCGACGTTGGCTCGTCGAGAATGAGCAGCTCGGGGTCGTTCATTAGGGCCTGTGCGACGCCGATGCGCTGCAACATTCCGCGGGAGAATTTGCCGATGTTGCGATTGGAATCGGAGGCCAGGCCAACAGCTTCGAGCAAATTATGTGCGCGACGCGATAACTCCGGCTCGCGCACGCCGTTCAGGGCGCCGCAAAATTTCAGGACGTCGAAGGCTTTCTGGTGATAGAAGGCCGGCGTTTCTGACAGGAATCCGATTCGTTTTCGCGCAGGGGCGTCTCCGAATCTGCGCCCAAGAAGCTTGCCTGCGCCTTTGGTTGGAACGCAGAGTCCGAGAGCGATGTGAATGGCCGTGGTTTTGCCCGCGCCATTCTGGCCAAGAAATCCGACGATCTCGCCGGCTTCAATCTGCAGGGTAAAGTCTCGCAGAGCCCATCGGTCCTGCCGGGCAAAGATGGAGCGGTAACGCTTGCTCACGCCGTCGAACTCGAGCACCGCAGCCATGCGTCGATTCTACTTGCGCAAAAGAAATGCCCTCGTTGGCCGAGGGCATTTCACGTGAAACCCAAAGCTACTTCACTTTGGCGAAGATGATAACCAGCGTGTACAGCGCGAGCGATTCGATCAGCGCGAGGCCGAGAATCAGCGCGAGCTGAATTCCAGGACGTGCTCCCGGATTGCGCGCGAGCGCTTCCGCGGCCGAAGCCGTGGCTTTGCCCTGCCCGAGTCCGCAGAGGCCGGAGGCGATTGCCATGCCGATGCCGGCGGCGATTGGGACCGCCCAGTTCGGGGCTGCAGCGCCAGTCGCCGGTGCAGCCTGCGCGAATACAGGAGCCGCCACAAACAGAACCATCATGGCGACGAGAACGAACATCACTTTCCGCATTGGTTTTGCTCCTTACTATGAATTGCTGCAAGGAGGTGGTTGACGCTCACCGTGCTGGCGCCCTCACACTTGCAGCTTCCGCCAGGTCCGCCTGGCGAGAAGTCGCTTTCTTTTGTCATTCCGAACCGCTGCTTTGCGGTGAGGAATCGCTGTCGATTACCAGTATCGTCGCACCTTGCGAGCAAAGAGGTCGTAGGGACTCCTCGCTTCGCTCGGAATGACAGATAAAAACTTAGTGTTCTTCCGCCACTGCGCCGGCCAGATACACGGTCGCGAGCAGCACGAAGATGTACGCCTGCAACAAAGAAACGAAGACGTGCAAGCCTAGAAAAATTACTGGAACGCCGATCGGAATCAGCGAAAAGAAAACCAGCGTCACAAGATCGCCCGCGAACATGTTCGCGTAAAGACGAATGGTGAGCGACATCATGCGCGCGATGTGGCTGATGATTTCGATTGGCACCATCAATGGCGCGAGCAGCGGCATTGGTCCGGTAAAGTGTTTGGCGTACTTGAGCGCGCCCTGTTTCTTTATGCCCTGCCAGTGATAGTAGATCCATGCGACGATCGCGAGCCCGAGCGGAACAGCCGGTGTGGCTGTCGGCGACTCAAATCCGGGAACAAGTCCTATCAAATTGCCGATCAGGATGAACAATCCCAAAGCCACCAGAAAGGGCGTGAATCCCTCGCTGTGGTGGCCGATGATTTCCTCGCTCTGCTGATTGATGAACTCTTCCGTGAGTTCAAAGACGTGCTGCATTGCGCTTGGCTTATCGACGGAAATGCGCGCGCGTGCCCAGAGGAACAGCACCAGCAGAATCAGGACGACCAAAATCTCCATGGCGAAGAAGTTCGTGATCGGAGCGGCCGGATTGTAGGTGAACAAATACTGGCTCTTCTCGCCCGCAGCAACGGGATGAGCGCCGAGTCCCGACAGAATGCGCGAGGCGGCTCCGCCGAGGTACTGGTTCAGAAAGTGGGTAAAGAACAATTCTTCCTTCATGCTCTGGGGAATGAAACTTCAGGTCGGATCAGTAGCCACGGCGCAACGATCCGTACAGCTCGTATCCGGCTTCGATCATGATGGCTGGAGCCGGAAGGCCAAGCCCGGCCAAGAGGCCGTACGCGCTCATGGCGGAACTCTTGAATATAGCATAGGCAGTCACGGCGACCAATCCGTAGCGGAGCAGAAAGCGGAGCACCAGACCCGAGGAGCGCTGCTGTCCTTCGCTTGAGATTACGCGGTCGGCGAAGGCAATCACCAGCTTTTTCAGCGAGACGAAATTCAGGATCGCAATCACCCCGCCGGCGAGAAAACCAAGCGCAAATCCGAGAGTGAGCACGGCCCAAAACAGGACCACGAGACCGGCCAACAAGATAAACATGAGCCAGACAATTCGCTCATATGCTGCGGCAAAGAAATGCTCGTCGGCCCTCTGCGGCTGCTCAGAGTCGGCTGAAGACGTCATTCATTTCCCGCCTTCAGCGCCACGCGGAAGAGTTGAACGAAACCGGCAGCGATGCCGAATCCTAGGCCCACGAGGTAAATCCAGTCAGTGTGGAAATGAAGATCGAGCAGATGCCCGATGAGCCAGCCGACAAACGTGGCTGCAGGCAGAAGAACCCCGAGCTGGATATAGCTCTCGATCTCTACCCATTTGTTCTTGCCGGATTTTTCGGGGTTCGGAGGCATGCACGGTGGCCTATTTCAACGCGACGCTTTCAAGACGATCGAGAGTATCGGGATATTTCCGCACCAAAAGCAGAAGTGCCGCCGCCTGGGGGTTTGGTTTTGCTCGACCCTGCTCCCATTTTTCGAGCGTTCTCTCATTGATATGGAGCCGGCGCGCAAATACCGCCCGCGAACATCTCAACTTCTTTCTTGTTTCCCGGATCAGACGAGAGTCCACCTTAGGCAGTTGCTGAGGTTCCACCTTGTACGTGCGAAGAGTGATTTTGCCCTCGCGATGCTCCTTCATCGCCTGCACGCCTTCCATGAGCTCATCAAAAATGTTGCGCTTGCCCATTAGTTTCTCCTTCTTCCAGTGCGGGCTCGAAAATCATCTTTCGATCGTCGATCCCTTACTTCCGCTTCAATAGCCGCCTTTAGGCTTTGCTTTTGCTCTGCGCTCAGATCGTTAGGCTCATCTTTGCTGTAAATCGTCATCAGCCAAATTTGTTCATCGAAACTGAAGTAGTAGTAAATGATTCGGAGTCCGCCCCTTCGACCTTTCCTGCGGCGCGGGTCGGACCAGCGTAGCTTGCGGAAACCTCCAGTTCCTGGCATTACGACGCCCATCTCAGGGTTTACCGAGAGTTGGTTTTGAAGCTCTCGGTAGGCCTCATCGTCCAAGTAAAGGCTGATCGCACGGCTGAACGCAGGCGATTCGATGAATTCCTTCATCGTACCCAGATAGCGTATAGAACAGTATATACGCTATTAGCGTAGATATGGTGATTTTGATGCACTTTGATCACCTTGGCTGCTGCTGTGTCGCGCAGTGAATTGCCCCTAATCCCCAAATGAAATCTCCACAATATATTCCGACAACGTCGCGTTGCGGGAAGCATTCTTTGAGGATGTTCAAAGCCACGCGATCGTTTGCATCGTTGAAAGTTGGTACGAGCACTACTGCATTCCCGACATAGAAATTCGCATAACTTGCGGGAAGACGTTGCCCACGGAACCAGACGGGAGAGGGAAGTGGCAGTTCGACAACATTCAGCTTCTTTCCATTCTGGTCGGTCGCGGTGCGCAGCCGTCGGAGATTCTCCTGGAGCGGAGCGTGATTCGGATCCGAGGTGTTCTTCTCCACAACAGTGACAAGCGTATCAGGCGAGACGAATCGCGAGATGTCGTCCACATGGCCGTGAGTGTCATCCCCGGCGATGCCGTTGCCCAGCCAGATTGTTTTCTGGGCGCCTAAGTAGTCGGAGAAGAGTTGCTCTAACTGCTCGCGAGCGACGCCGCGATTTCGCTGCTGAACTTCGCTCAGCAGGCATTCTTCCGTTGTAAGCATCGTGCCAAGACCGTTTACGTCGATGCTGCCGCCTTCCAGTACAACTCGACGGCGCTTTCCATTGACGAGGATTTGCGGTTCCCATGTTGGGACTCCAAGCTTTTGCGCAACAAATGCCGGCAGCTTCTCGTCTTTCTTGTGATTTGGATATTTCGCCCAGCCGTTGAATTCCCAGTGCGTGATCGCGAGCCGCGGCTCCTGTTCGCGCGTGACGAAGATCGGTCCCGAGTCGCGTGTCCACACGCGATCGGTTTTGAAGCGGAAGAATTCGATGTTGTCGTGACCGACATGCGCCTGCTTCAGCGCGCGCTCGGCTGCGCGTTGATGGGTTCCATCGTTTACAAGAATGCAGACTTTCTCGCCGCGAGCGATGTGGCGAACCATATCTGCGTAGATCCAAGGAATCGGCTGGAACTTGCCTGGCCAGTCGTCGCGATTGTGCGGCCATGCAATCCATGTCGCTTCATGCGGCTCCCACTCGGCGGGCATGCGATAGCCGAGAGCAGCCGGGGTTTTCGATTGCTCTGATCTCTTCATGTGTCGCTTAGAACAAAACCACAGAGGACACAGAGGCGCACGGAGGAATAAGCGCCAGCTCCTTTTTCCTCTGTGCCCCTCTGTGTCCTCTGTGGTGAATATGAAGTCAATCCAGAAAACGGTGTCCGATGCCGGAATAGCTCTCAATGCGGCGGTCGCGGAGGAACGGCCAATTGCGGCGGACTTCCTCGATCTCCCGCAGGTTCACTTCGGCGCAGAGAACTTCTTCCCGATCCTGTGAGGCCTCGGCGAGCACGCGTCCGAACGGATCGGCGAGGAACGATTTGCCCCAGAACTCCAGGCCTGCGCCTTTGGCCTCATTGCCGCGAATATTTCCGGTTTCGTGGCCGACGCGATTGACGACCGCCACGAAGACGCCGTTGGCAATCGCGTGGGCGCGCTGAATGGTGCGCCAGGCGTCGTGCTGCGCGACTCCATACTGCTCTTTTTCTGCTGGATGCCAGCCGATGGCAGTCGGATAGAAGAGAATCTGTGCTCCATGCAAAGCTGTGAGCCGTGCCCCTTCTGGATACCACTGGTCCCAACAGACGAGGGTACCGATGCGCGCGACATCTGTGTCGAAGGCTTTGAATCCCAAGTCGCCCGGAGTGAAGTAGTACTTCTCGTAATAAAGAGGATCGTCTGGGATGTGCATCTTGCGATAAAGTCCGGCGATGCTGCCGTCTTTGCCGATCAAGACAGCCGTGTTGTGGTACAGGCCGCGCGTACGCTTCTCAAAAAGCGAGACGATGATCGAAGTATGGGTCTCGCGAGCGACTTTCGACATCGCTTCCGTCGTCGGTCCTGGAATCGATTCAGCCAAATCGAACAGCGCGGGATCTTCTCGCTGGCAGAAATATTGAGTCCGAAACAGTTCCGGCAGGCACACGATCTGGGCGCCGTTGCGAGCGGATTCGCGCACTCGCTGCACGGCTTTCTCCAGATTGGCATCAGGATCAGGCGAGCAGGAGAGCTGGACCAGCCCTACTTGGAACGTATCTTCCATTTTTAGAAATCAAAACCAAGAGCGAACACGAAGGTCACGATGGAAAATGCGAAGGTCACGGAGAACATCTCCGTGACCTTGATGTTCAGACTTCGTGCCCTTCGTGTTAACTCCGGTTATTCGAAAATCAGGATGGCCGCGGCGATCACCGTTGTCCAGCGTCCATGTTTGTCCCCCACGGCGGACTGCGTCATGTTCGCCGTGCGCACAATCTTGTTGGAGATGCGATAGATCTCCTTCTTCTCGTCCCAGGATTTGTCGGCGTCGAATTCGACGTCGAGCGTTGTCGCAAGCATTTCCGCAGCAAGTTCCTCGGCGTAGTCGCCCGCCTGATCATCCGTTTCGCCGAAGCTGTGATGCTCGCTCATGTAGCCGTACGTGCTGCGGTCGGTCGGGATGGCCACGCCGATGCTCGAGGCCAGCAGGCGATGAGGCTCGCGCGTCGAATTCTCCGCTACAACGGCAAAGACGACCTCGCCATGGTTGAGGTACTTCAGTCCTTCTTTGCGGGAGACCAGCTTGCAATGCGGTGGAAAGATCGAGGAGACGCGCACCAGATTCTGTGATGCGATGCCGGCGTCGCGTAACGCGAGCTCAAAGGAGGTCAAGCGCTCTTTGTGTTTTCCCACTCCCTTGGTGAGAAAGAGTCGCTTGGGAACCATGTCTTTGCCCAATTCAGAGATCCTCCGGTAGGCGTATGAGAAAAAATAAAACTAACAGAAATTGTGCACTGCGCGAGAAGGAAAATATTGAAGCCGCGTAAATTTCCCCGCGATTTAGGAGCGCCGGATTTACTGCCCTAGGAATGCGCCATTTTCTTGACCGGCTTGCGATTGACGGCGATTTCCATAAACGCACGAGCGGCGCGGCTCAAGGTTTTGTCCTTGCGGTGGACCAGTGCCAGGTCTCGCCGAATCGGCGGATCAGTAAAGTTGTGCGCCACTAATGTTCCCGAGCGAATTTCGTCGGAGATGTTGGAGCGCGCGATGAAGCCGATGCCGACATCGGCGGCCACGAAGCGCTTGAGCAGTTCGCTGGAATCCAATTCCATCGAGACCTGCTGCTTAAGCTCAGCTTTCTGGAATACATCGTCAATGGCTTCGCGAGTGCGCCCAAGCTTGGGCAGTACCAAGGGATATTTCGCGACATCCTCCAGGCGCACGTGTGTAAGCTGAGCCAATGGATGCCGTGGGCTGGCGATGAGCACGAGCTCATCGTGATGGATCGGCAGCGCGTTCAGACGAGAATCCTTTACGGGCATCGAGACCACGCCGAAATCGACGATCTGGTCGATGATCGATTCGATCGTCTTTGCCGTCTCCGCGCGCTGAATGCTGACCGACACTTTCGGATACTGCCGCTTGAAGTCCGCGAAGACTTCCGGAAGGATGTACAGGCAAGTAGCTTCGTTTGCGCCGACGACGATTTCCCCGCGCGGCGTGCGCTCCATTTCCGCGATCGTGGTTTTCACCGACTTGAGCGATCGCAGCGCCTCTTCGGCGTATGCCTGAAACGCTTTGCCGGGAACAGTGAGCGTGACCTTCGCTCCCGAACGATCAAACAGCCGCGCTCCAACTTCTTCTTCCAGTGCGCGAATCTGCGATGAGATCGCCGGCTGTGTGCGGAAGCAGCGTTCCGCCGCTTTGGAGAAGCTGGAATGCTTGGCAACTTCCAGAAAGGAATTGAGCTGATCGAAGTCCATGGTGTGGGGTGGGAGAGGAGTTGCTTGTATGGTACCCCGAATTTGACGGATTTTTACAGGATTCGAAGCTGGCCGAAGACCCCGCTAGGTTAACCTGCGTTCGATTTCGCTGGGATCTGCCGATTCGAAGAATAGCTCGAGCGCTTCCACCAGGTTATCTCGCGCTTTCTCGACTGTTTCGCCCTGACTCGCTATATCCAACTCAGGGCATAGCGCGACATAAGCATCATCTTCTCGCTCGATGATTGCTGTTAACCGCGTCTTTTTCATGGTCGGAATTGTACCGTCATTGCTGCCGTTCACGGCTCCGATTACTATTCGGGATTGTTAGAATCAAACTCAGTGGCTCGCATCAGCAACATGCAAAAAGCTCAAGCCGTCGGGCGCGTGCTCTGGCGTATGAGCAATCGCCATCACACTGTGCGCGGAGGCGTTGCAGCGGCAAGGACGGTCGGCAAAGCCACAGCGCGCGTCACGCGAATTCTGTGGCTTGAGGTGACCGGATTTTTCTTTGCCGTATTCGCGCTCTGGGTGATGGGCGCCACGTGGAATCAGTGGCAACGGATTCGTTCCGGCGATGCGTCTTTGCCCATGTGGCACGTCGGCGTGGGCGCAGGATTCGCCGCTGTGCTCATCTACTTTGCCGTGTCGTCATTCTGGCGAGCGCGGCGCATTTCAGCGGCCAACCAGACCTCAAATGGCTGAGTCCACCAAGTCCACGAAGTCCACCTCAGAACCGGAATTTCGCCAGCTCTACACCGCAGACGACCTCGCAAATTCCGGCTGGAGCTACGACGAGCAGGTTGGCTACCCGGGCCAGTTCCCCTTCACGCGCGGCATTCAGGCGACCATGTACCGCGGACGCCTGTGGACCATGCGCCAGTACGCAGGCATGGGCGACGCCGAAGAATCGAATCGTCGCTATAGATATTTGCTCGCGCACGGCACGATGGGGTTGTCCGTAGCTTTCGATTTGCCAACCCAGATCGGTTACGACTCAGATCACCCAATGTCGCTGGGCGAGGTCGGAAGAGTCGGTGTTGCAATCGATTCGATTGAAGACATGCAGCGCCTGTTCGACGGAATCGATCTTGAGAAGATCTCGACATCGATGACCATTAATGCGACGGCCATCATCCTGCTGGCGCTGTACGTTGCTGTCGCGAAACGCAGGGGAGCCAACGTTCGCAAGCTCTCGGGCACAGTGCAGAACGATGTGCTGAAGGAATACATTGCGCGTGGCACGTATATTTATCCGCCGCAGCACGCGATGCGCATCATCACGGATATATTCGCCTACTGTAACGAGAATCTGCCGGAGTGGAATCCGATTTCGATTTCGGGATACCACATGCGCGAGGCAGGATGCACTGCGGTACAGGAAGTAGCATTCACGCTCGGCAACGGGATCGCGTACGTCCAAGCTGCCCTCAGCGCCGGACTCGATATCGACAGCTTCGCACCGCGACTCTCCTTCTTCTTCAACGCGCACAACAACTTTCTCGAAGAAGTTGCAAAATTCCGTGCCGCGCGACGCATGTGGGCGCAGATCATGCGCGAACGCTTCCGCGCGCGGAATCCGCGCTCGTGGATGCTGCGCTTCCATACGCAGACTGCCGGCTCAACGCTCACGGCCCAGCAGCCCGAAGTAAACATCGTTCGCACCGCAGTTCAGGCGCTTTCGGCCGTGCTGGGCGGCACGCAGTCTCTTCACACCAACGGCTACGACGAAGCTCTCGCAATTCCAACGGAGGAAGCCGCACGAGTCGCGCTGCGAACGCAGCAGATCATTGCCTACGAATCAGGAGCGGCGCAGACCATCGATCCGTTTGCCGGCAGCTATGCCATCGAGAGTCTCACCGGCGACATCGAACACAGAGCCGGCGCTTACCTCGAAAAAATCGATGCGCTAGGCGGGATGATCAAAGCCGTCGAGCAAGGATTTGTGCAGCAGCAGATTCAGAATTCCGCTTATGAAACGCAGCAGAAGGTCGATGGCGGCGAGGCGATCGTCGTAGGCGTAAATCGCTTCACGATTGATGAAGAGAAAAGCATTCCCATTCAGCGGATAGATGAAGTTCTCGAACGCAAGCAGGTGGAGCGAGTACGAGCATTTCGAGCCAAGCGCGATCAATCCTTGTGCAAAGCGGCCCTGGCGCGAGTGAAGGAAGCAGCCACGGGCGCGGACAACCTGGTTCCTGCCGTAATCGAAGCTGTCGAGCAGAACTGCACGCTCGGCGAAATTTCAGACCAGCTACGCTCCGTCTTTGGTGAGCACCAGGAGACGGTGGTCATCTAGCGCAAGCATAGAGCGGACAACCCACGCGCACTCCTGCTCCTCGAATCCTCAACAAAACAAAATGCGTTTAGTTTTGTGCCTGTAGATCACAGGCTTCTCGGCATTCGCGGCAGTAGTATGCGCCATCGGCACAGAGTCGCACGTCGTGCTCGCCCTGGCAGAAAACGCAGTATTTTTCGCAGGTGCAGCGCGATTCCTGCCGATCGCATTGCGAGCAGATGAAACTGGTTGCCATGACTTGACTGTACCCGCAGGCAGGACAAAAACGAAAGTGACGAAGGTCAGGTGAGCGCAAGAGAGGAAATGAAGGAGTAAACTATAAATGGACGCGAACAACAGGGCTGCTGGATTTACTTGGGACCTTTCTCGATCCTGCGAATCTCCTTCAGCAGCGCGGCCTCCACTTTCGCGGATTGGCGTTCCCCTCGCGCAACACGGCTTACGTAGGACGGGTCGATTCCTAATTGCCTGGCGACCCTGCTGTAGATGCCTCTATAAAGACTGAGTCGATTGAGTCGAGGATTTTTGCTATTATCCATGTCATGATTCGTGACCCGCTGTCCTGGTCAGCGTGGCGCGACGCCAGACACACACAACCGACGAACAGGGGAGCACGGCTATTTGGGTGTAACTCCAGTGTTATTGAGCATAGCCTCCGTGCCTCAGCCTGTCAAGGAATGAGTTATGCGCGCCGGCGCTAAATTAGCTCGACCAGAATGGGCCGTTCAGATCGAACGTTTGCGTGAGCGGTTGCACCTGAATCAAGCGGGCCTCGCCCGACTGCTCAACGTGTCTCCTATGGCGGTCTCTCGCTGGGAGCGAGCCGTCAACGAGCCGGAAGCTGCCTTCTACATTCATATGGGGACGCTCGCCGGCGATCCGGACTGCTGGTATTTCTGGCAGCGTGCAGGCCTTCCCGCCAGCGATTTAAAGCGCGCTCTGCGCAAATCGAAAACTGCAAAAGCTCCGCAGGCCGCTCTAACCGATCTGGAACAGTACGCCGTTCCAGTCGTGGCTCTGACGGCAGGCACCAGTTTGCCGGGAGACAGTGATCCGAATGTCGAGCACAGTCCTGCAGTTGCTAAAGTAATGGCTCCTCCGGAGTGGAGCCAAAATATCCAGAACCTTCGCTGCCTGCGCGTAAAGGGAGAAGGGATGGCTCCCTCGATTGTTGACGGCTCGATTGTCGCGGTGGATGTCACGCAATTCAATCCATCGAACCTGAGCAATGCTCCTGTTCTGGCATGGCACAAAGATTTTGGTCTCATGGTGCGACGCTTGAAAAGGAGCGGAGCATCCGACGCACTTGTCTCCGATGCCGATCCAACTGGAGCGAACGCTCTCGCCCTCGATCACAACTGGCGCATCCTTGGCCGCATCGTGTGGTGGCTGTCTCGTCCACGATAGCTCCAGCGGAGCTCACGATTTCGGTGCGTGTCTGCAACGCACTCACGGTAATCGCGAAAACACCTTAGTCGCTTGCCGTCGGCGGCTGGTTTGAGTACATTCGAGATGAAAGCCAACCTGCAAAGCAGGTACTGGCGGTAACCGTTTATTGAACCAACATTCAATGAACAGGGGGCTCGACTCGAAAAATCGGTTCGGTGTGCGAGGTTCCGCCAGTACGGAAATGCCTAAAGAACCGCGGAGAGTTCCCACCGTCTTAGGACGGGTTCATGAACGGCCCGCCTGGTACGGCCCCGTGGGTTGGCTTTTTCTTGAGCTGCTAAGCTCCTAAGCTGCTTAGCTTCTAAGCCGCTTGTGCCTGCCTGTTCTCACTCATGACCAAGAAGGTCGCGAAGGGTGTTTCCGCTATTCTCGGAATGGTAGCGGTTATCGCATTTGGCTTCGCGTTGTCGTTTTACTATCGCGATCTGCCAAGAACGCCACAGCCCCAAGCCGGCAGAATCTATTCCCTCAACAACCACGGCACCGTTCTTTATCTAAATCAGCACGAGAAGCGCGAGCAAGAAGCATCATTTGCGATATTCGTCCTAATGTTCTTTGTTCTCCTTGTCATTGATTATTTTTTCGACCCTTACAATCGGCGAAACCCATGGAGTCCATCGAAGCGAAAACCGCCGTGGGATCATGGTTGGGGACCTTAAACTGCCTCAAAAGGTTTAAGCTAGAAGCTCAGGAGCTGAGCAGCTTAGAAGCTGATTTTCCGTGTATCCCCGCCTCTTCCAGATTGGACATTTCTTTCTCCCGACCTACGGCGTTCTAGTCGCCGCCGGACTCATTATTGGTTTGCTGGTCACCGTGCATCTGGCTCAACGCCAAGGCATCAACGTGGACACAATGTGGAACATGGGCCTGGTCGCGATTCTGGCCGGCATCGTGGGATCGAAGCTGCTGTATCTTTTCACTACTTGGCAGGAGCATCCAGATCAGCCGCTGCGCCTATTCAGTCTTGACACCTTGCAGTCAGGCGGCGTCTTTTCCGGCGGACTGCTGCTCTCCATCGCGGTTTGCTACTGGTACGCCGTCCGCCATCATCTTCCCAAATTGAAAACCGCAGATTCCTTTGCGCCTGGCATCGCGGTAGGCCATGCCATCGGGCGCCTCGGCTGCTTTGCCGCCGGGTGCTGCTTTGGGAAACCAACAACGCTTCCCTGGGGTGTGACCTTCACCAACCCACTCGCACAATGGGCAGGAACACCGCTCGGCATCCGGCTGCACCCGACGCAGATTTACGAATTCGCGGCCGAGTTTCTGATCTTCCTTCTTCTTCTGTGGATCTTCCACCACCGCCACTTCGAAGGCGAGATCTCGGCGGCCTATCTCTTCCTGTACGGCATCGCGCGCTATTTCCTCGAGTTCCTGCGCGCAGATCCGGATCGCGGTTCGATGTTCGGCGGCATCATGAGCGCGACCCAATTCATCGCGCTGCTGCTCGTCGTCGGAGGGGGAGCGATGTGGATCCTTTGCCCCCGCCCACAGAGAGCCGTCAGGACGCAGCTCGCTACAACCGCCTGATTGGCTATTAACCGTTGATCTTCGCTGACGCCGCAGGAGCATCCGCCACGACCGAAGCCGCAATGCTTCAGTGGCAGCCACTGAGCTGAGGAATTTGTCTGCTATCATTTCCCAGCTAAATCAGAACGATCGAATTGGGCCATGGGACACTCTTCTTCTGCTGCGCTTCCAAGTGACGTTTTGTCGGTTTCATTTTGGAATTGCCCGCGTCTTTGCGGCGGAGACAGTGAACATACTCCTCCGCCTCCGGGCAGACCGCACAGAGCGCGACCGGAAGAGCGGAAAACGGAAGGTCGGCGGGTGTTGTTGGTGGGCAAACTTCGCGAGCTCGCGTTGTACCGTGCCGAGGTGTTGCGCATGCACGGCTTCGTGGTGACGACCCCAGCCACAGTGGTAGCAGCAATGGAGGCCGTACGCCGAAGGCAGTTCGACATCGTTGTGCTCAGCTATACCCTCTCGAGCGACGTTGTTGAAGAACTCGCTGAGCAGGTTCGGCAGTATTGCCCACGTTGTCCTTTGATCGCAATCTCCGATACCCGACGCACTGATAAACGAATCCTTCCTGACGAAACGGTCTTTGCCGAGGATGGCCCGGCGGCTCTGATTGCGGCCCTGCGTCGTGTTTGCCGCGACGCTCACTGAAGAGCCACGTGGCCTCATCGTCGCATTCTTCAGCCACGGCGGCTCCTCACTGCTACTCTCCTGCGCCGATTGCGATAGGCGCATCGGAAACGGCTGTCGGTCATCAATTTGTCGCTGCTCTTAAGGACAGCTTTCCCGCATCGCTCTTTGTGGCTGCTCAGCAGTCAGGCACCGCATCCAAATTTTCATTCCGGCAGCGAAGATGACCAGACCAACAATTCTCATGGTGGAACCAGAAGCCAACGAGGCGCTCTCTGTGCGCAAGCTGGTGGTAGAAACCGCAAAATTCAATGTCACCACTGCATACAGCACCGGCGAAGCAACGAGTTGCTCGAAAAATTTCCACGGATCGATGCCGTCGTAATGATCTCGGAGATGCGCGGCTGCGAACATGTAGTGAAAAAAGCAAAGTCTATAAATCCAGCCATGGAGATAATTTTGCTGTCGGCAAATCTCACCTCCAGCTGCAGAAACGCGGAGCACCTGATTTCGAGCCATGAACCTGAAACATTGGTGAACCTGCTCCGGTCACTGTTCGGGGACCCACGCAAAGCAGCGTGACTGCAGGAGCACGAATTTGCGCCCGACCCGAATCGGGCAACCGAGCGGCACAGGATAATGAAAGCGCGGACATCCGAGAGCACTAGTTGGTGCATCAAACGCCAAAGCGTGGCCCGCGTTGCACCCGCGCCGTGGAATTGGCGTTGCACCCGCGCAGTGGGATTGAGGGTTTCAGCTTCCGGGCGATTAGAAACTGCACTCGCACTGCTAATGGCACAGCATTTAACGGGTTTTCCTATCAAAAGAGCTTCGAATTTAAACTCGGACGAGATCTTCCGCCGCCTGGTGGATAGCGCTGCAGATTACGCCATCTTTGTACTCGACTCCGAAGGATACGTCGAGTCCTGGAATCTCGGTGCTGAGCGCATGAACGGGTTTACCGCACCAGAGATTATTGGTAAGCACTTCAGCGTCTTATATACGCCAGCGGATAGGGCAGGGAAGCGCCCGGCGGAGCATTTGCAGATCGCCATAGAAAACGGAAACGTTGAAGACATCGGATGGCGTGTCCGCAAGGATGGTTCGCGCTACTGGGCGAGTGCTCTTATCAGCAGGATTGATGATGCCAGCGGGAAGCTCCTTGGCTTTGGGTGCATCACACGCGATTTGACGGAACGCCGGTTTTCGGAACTGCGGTACCGGCTACTCGTAGAAGGCGTGATCGATTATGCGATCTTCTCGCTGGACGCTCACGGTTACGTCACGTCTTGGAACCTTGGGGCCGAACGCATCAAGGGATACAAGCCGGAAGAAATCATTGGAAAGCATTTCTCCACCTTCTACACCGAAGAGGATCGTGCCGCTCATCTTCCCGAGATGGTACTACGGACGGCAGCTACCGAGGGTCATTTCACCGGCGAAGGATGGCGCGTGCGGAAAGACGGTTCGCGCTTCTGGTCAAATGTTGTAGTGACCGCGCTGCGCGACGACGAAGGAAACCTTTACGGCTTCTCCAAGGTCACGCGCGACATGAGCGAACGCAAACAATTGCAGGACGCTCTTGAGCAGCACTCGCGCGAGTTGGAGCTGAGGGTTCGAGAACGGGAAGAGAGCAACGCTGAGTTGGAAGCATTTGCGTATTCGGTATCTCACGATTTGCGCGCTCCATTGCGCGCGATCGCAGGTTTCGCTCAAGCGCTGCGGGAAGACTGCGACGCGAGTCTCGACGACCGCGGCCGTGATTACCTGAACGAGATCACCAGCGCAGCCTCGCGAATGAACGCACTCGTACAGGACCTGCTCGATTACGGCCGCGTAAGCCGCATCGACATGCCGCTGGAGAGCATGAGGCTGGCGGACGCGGTGACGAACGCGATCGACCAATTAAAGGACGATCGTCGCGGGCGGTTGTCGGTAAATGTTCCTTCCGAGTTCTTCGTGCAAAGTCACCCGCGCGTGCTGCCCCAGGTGATACTCAATTTGCTGACGAATGCCTTCAAGTTCCATCTTCCCAGTTCCACTCCTGATGTTCAGGTCTTCGCGGAAAAGAGAGATGGTTATGTGCGATTGAGCGTGCGTGATAACGGCATTGGCATTGCGCCCCAGCACCAAGAGCGCATTTGGCAGGTTTTTGAACGGCTCCACGACCGCGAATCTTATCCGGGCAGCGGGATCGGGCTCGCAATCGTCAAACGCGCGGTCAGTCGCATGAATGGACGCCACGGCGTGGACTCCGCGCCGGAGCAAGGAAGCACTTTCTGGATCGAGCTTGCGGAGTCGCCCTCAACAAACAAGGGGAACGATGACTAACGAGCCGGTGCTGCTGGTAGAAGATGATCCTTCTGACGCTCGTTTGATTCAGCGCGCGTTCGGGAAACTGCAAACTGCTGTTCCGATTATCCGCCTCACGAATGGGGATGAGGTCGTCTTCTACCTCTCTGGCGAGAGACCGTTCGATAATCGCGCTACTCACCCGCTTCCCTCGCTGGTGCTTCTCGACATCAAATTGCCTCGTCGTTCTGGTTTCGAAGTATTGCAGTGGGTGCGGCGACAACCTTCCGCCCTCAACCGGATTCCAGTAATTATGCTCACATCTTCCAGGCACTCGGTGGATATAAACCGTGCCTATGATCTTGGAGCGAACTCTTACCTCACGAAGCCGGAAACGGCTTCTCAATTGGATGAGTTGGCACAGAAAGTTCAGAGCTACTGGCTTGGAATGAACCAATTCCCCGACCTGCACGGGGGCCCAAGTCAGACTTCACGCAGGTAGGCGATGGCCGATCATTCTTTACCAACGATCCTGCTCGTAGAAGACGAGCCCTCAGACGCAGCTCTTTTGCTGCGCGGTTTTGGCAAGGCAGGCGTTCTCAATCCTATTGTTCATTTGAAGAACGGAGATGAGGCGCTTGCTTACCTTGCAGGAGTCGGACAGTACAGCAACCGGACGACGTATCCACTGCCAGTGTTGATCCTGCTCGATCTGAAGCTGCCGGGAATGACGGGATTGCAACTCCTGCAGTGGCTGCGCACCCAAAAGGAGATCAGGAGAATTCCCGTTGTGGTGCTCACGATCGAACGAGACAGCAACACCGTCAACGCAGCATATGATCTGGGCGCAAATTCCTATTTAGTGAAACCAGGCGAGCCCGCCGAAATCACTCGCATCGTCGAAGCCATCCAGCGATACTGGATCGCATTGAACGAACCTCCGCCTCTAGTAATGCAAGCCAAGAACGACAAGAGCTAATTGCTGAGTCGCTCTGGTGTGGTTCCCGCAAGCATCAGGTAAATCCTCTCGTCATCTTAATCAGGCTCTCTCACTTAAGAGAGCGTTAGAGTAGCTGAAACAGTCTTTTGCAACGCGGGCAACCGTGGTCCGACTCAAATAGCCTAAGAACACCCTGAGCAAGCGAGACATCGTGACCCAAATTGCAGTGGGCTATACTCTTGCGCACTTATGAGTACAGCTTCTGCAATTTGAGCCTCCTGAAAGTTCATTGATCCCTGCGAGCGACTGAATGAGCGCGCAAGTCTTTGCGTGGGCTCGCACGATAGGAGTATCCGGATGCGCCAAAGTCCTTCAAGACTCCCTTTCGAAGGTGACGAGATTCTTCCTGGTTCTCAGAAGGTCGGTCGGGAAGCTCGACCGAAGTCTCCGCAGCCGGCTAAGGCCGCGAATGTATCGCGGGCTCGCTTGTCTGTTGTCAGGGGAGCCACTGGTCCTAAGCAGAACCAATCGGCAGACAGCGAAACTCGATTTCGCGCCATCTTCGAAAATTCCGGAAGTGGGATGGCGCTGGTTGATATGCAAGGTCGCCCTGTGGAATGCAATCCAGCACTGTTGAAGATGTTGGGTTACACCAGCGAGGAACTGGGTTGCATGTCGTTCATCGAGTTCACACATCCCGACGATCGCGAACTGGATTCGTCGCTGTTTAAGGAGCTGATATCCGGAAAGCGCGACAGATACGAAATCGAGAAGCGATACATCGCCAAGGATGGGCGAACGCTTTGGGGGAATTTGGTCGTCACCCTGGTTCCAGATCGGAAAGGAACTGCAAGCTTCGCGCTGGGGATGGTTCAGGACATCACTGAGCGCAAACTCGCCGAAGATCGAGTGAATCTGTTGCACACGATAACCCTGGAAATCAGTGAGGCGCCGGATCTCGCATCAGCAATGAAGGTGGTCTTGCGGCGGGTGTGCGAAGCGACGGGATGGGTCTTCGGGCAGGCGTGGATTCCACAACACAACGGTCTTGGCATCGAATGCTGCTCCACTTATTTCGCTCGCGGCAGCGACTTTGACCAGTTTCGTATTCACTCGGAAGGCATCACCATGGCACGCGGAGTCGGCCTTCCGGGTCGGGTATTCGCGACGCGCCAACCTCTCTGGGTTCCCGACGTAACTGTTGATAACAACTTTCCGCGCGCCACAGTGGCAAAGCAGACCGGGCTCAAGGCCGGCTTGGCGGTGCCAATTGTGGCCGGAGAAGCGATCGTCGCAGTTCTTGAGTTCTACCTTCAGCAGCCGCGAGAGCAGGACGAGCAACTCGTGAAAGTGATCGCGATGATCGCCGGCCAGATCGGCTCGATTTGTGCGCGCAAGCTGGCAGAACAGGAGCGGGTTTGGAGTGAAGAGCGCCTGCGAATGATTCTCGATTCGGCCGCAGAAGGAATTTTCGGCGTCGATCTCGAAGGCAAGTGCGTGTTTTGTAATGCAGCGAGCCTGCGCATTCTGGGTTACGCCGCAGAATCCGAAGTACTCGGCAAGGATATGCATAGGCTGCTTGCTTCTAAGCGCGCCGATGGCAGCCCCTATCCAGTAGAGGAGTGCCCGGCCGTTCAATCCCTGATCACCGGAAAATCAGCATGGTCCGACGCTGACGTGTTCTGGCGAAAAGATGGAACGTACTTTCCGGCAGAGTATTGGGCACATCCGATGTTTCGAGATGGCAAACACATCGGCGCCGTGATTACTTTTCTGGACATTACCCAGCGCAAGTACGCGCAGGAGTCGCTGCGTGCGTCAGAGGAACGCTTCGCTAAAGCATTCCATGCCTGTCCGGAGCCGATTGCGATCTTTCATCACCGTTCGCGAACAATTCTCGAAGTCAATGAGCGCTGGCAGACGGTTTTTGGACACACGCGCGAGGAGTCACTCGGGCGAACTGTTGCCGACTTGAAACACATGAGCGAAGAGGATCGAGACCGGGTTTACACATTGATGGAAAACGAGCGCTCGATTCGGGATCTCGAGGTCGAGATGAAAACGAAAGCGGGCGAAGTCCGGAACGTAAGCCTCTCGGCAGAGCAGATCGAAATCAATGGCGAACTCTGCGACATCTATATTTCCCGAGACGTCACCGACCAGAAGCGGATCGAATCGCAAAATCGCAAACTCATTCACGATCTGGGCGAGCGAGTGAAAGAGTTGACGCTGCTCCACCAGACTGCGCGCATTCTCCAGACCAAAGACATTGAGATCCCTGATCTCCTTGGCCAGCTTGTCCCGCTTTTCCCAGCCGCTTGGCAATACCCTGAGATTACAGAGGCTCGAATCCGATTCGGGAATACGGAGGAGGCGACTCCCGGATTCGCTGTAACTCCGTGGCTGCAAAGCGCAAGCTTCAAGGCCGGTGGGCTTGAGGGTCTAATCGAAGTCGTCTATCGCGAGGAGCGCCCAGAGGAAGCCGAAGGCCCATTCTTGAAGGAGGAGCGAACCTTGCTCGAATCCGTTGCGGAGATGCTCGGAGCTTCTTTTGATCGTCGCATTGCGCAGAGCGCAGTCAGCGAGTCTGAGGAGCGATTCCGCCAATTGATGGAGAACATTCGCGAAGTATTTTGGATGAATACTCCTGATTTCAGCAGAACTCTTTACGTGAACCCTGCCTACGAGAGAATTTGGGGACGTTCGCGTGAGGAACAGTATGAAGACCCGAAAGCTTTTCTCAAAGCCATCCACGAAGACGACCGACAGCGAGTCATGGACAATCTGATAGAGACCCGCGGACGCCATTTTGAAATCGAGTACCGACTGGTTAGATCGGACGGATCGGTGCGCTGGATTCGGGATCGCGGTTTTCCCATTCATGATGCGACGGGACGGATGTACCGCATCGCAGGATTCGCCGAAGATATCACCGAGCGCAAAGAATCAGAGCAACAGTTGATCGCATCGAGCGAGCAGTTGCGCGCGCTGTCCGACCGTCTCAGAAAGGCGAAAGAGGAAGAAGGAATTCGCATCTCCCGTGAGCTTCACGACGAACTCGGCGGAGCGCTAACCGGTCTCAAATGGGGACTCATGGCGGTTCGCAGCGGTTGTGTTCAGGATGGAACTCTGCACGAGGAAAGGAATGTCGGCAAAAAGATCGACGAGATGGTCGGCGTTGTTGACTCGACGATTAACACCGTCAGGCGCATCTCGTCTGAGTTACGCCCTGGAGTGCTGGACGATCTCGGCCTGATCTCGGCAATCGAGTGGCACGCACGCCATTTCGAGGCCAACACCGGTATCGTCTGCCGGTTCGATTCCCAAATCGAAAACCTCGAACTCGATCGCGATCGTGCGACTGCCATCTTCCGCATTTACCAGGAAACTATGACGAATGTTCTCCGGCACTCGCGAGCTTCCACAGTCAAGATACTCATCGAGCAGGAAGAGAACGAATTTGTGCTCGAAGTAAGTGACAACGGACGCGGCATTCGCGAGGATGAGATCCTGGGAACACAGTCTCTGGGTATTGTAGGAATGCGCGAGCGCGCACACTCCATAGGTGGAAGAGTTGAGATTACAAGCTATGACGGTAAAGGAACCACCGTCATTTGTCGTGTTCCTCTTTAAGACTGGAGAGCGTTATGCCGCGTTCAGCACAGCAGGCGACCGAACCGAAGTTGCGCATTCTTACCATCGACGATCACGCAGTGGTCAGGAACGGCATCAAGCTTCTATTTGAAAATCGGCCTTGGGCGGCATCGTTTGGCGAAGCCGGCAATGCGCAAGAGGCGATCAAACGTATGCACGAGCAAGATTGGGACGTAGCCGTGCTCGACATCACGCTCGGCGATCGCAGCGGAATTGAGGTCCTGAAAGAGCTCAAGCAGGTGCGGCCAAAGGTCCCTATTCTCGTGCTGAGTATGCATTCTGAAGCTCAGTACGCGCGGCGCGCGATCAAAGCCGGCGCATCTGGATATATCACGAAGGACAGCTTGCCTGACGAACTTGCGAATGCAATCATGCGTGTGGCAGCGGGCGGCAAATATGTGAGTCCCACGTTAGCCGAATCATTGGTAAGCGAAGTTGCGGGCGACATCGGCACCGAACCGCACGAGAGACTCACCGATCGAGAGTTCGAAATTCTGCTGCTGATCGCCTCCGGTAAAACGGTGAGCGAAATCGCCCAAAGGCTTTCTCGCAGCGTGAAGACGATCAGTACCTATCGCGCAAGAATTCTGGATAAGATGGGAATGCGCACGAACGCCGAGCTGACTTACTACGTAATACAAAATAAGTTGCTGGAATAGAAATCGGATACTCCTGCGGTCGAGAGTTAATAGCTTCGTTCCGCCATTTCTTCACCTGACCGTTCTATCCCAAATCTTGTAGGACAAAACCCAACAAGCCCGTAAGAAGAATCGGAACAGAAAAATCAGACTAAAGGAATTCAATAATCAGGCTTGCGCCGATTGTTGCCATCGGACCGGACTTTTAGCATCGATGATACCGGAGTTGTCTGCACGCTCTCAAAGAAACTCCCCCGTGAGAGCCATGGATAAACAAACAAAATCGAATACAAATCCCGGCCGCTTAGCAGTGGTGCCGGGAGCACAAAAGTTGAAAGACGAAGATACATACCGCCTTGCCGCCATCGTGCAGTCATCGACTGACGCGATCATCGGCAAGACCCTAGATGGAATCATCACCAATTGGAATCCCGCCGCGGAAAAGATGTATGGCTACACCGCCGAGGAGGTAATTGGAAAGCACATCTCCATTCTTGCAGTTCCGGGTGGAGAGAAGGAATTTCGCGACATTCAGGCGATCGTAAATCGCGGACGTTCGATCAGTCGTCTGCAGACCAAGCGTCGCACAAAGGATGGCCGCGATATCGACGTCTCTATCAGTGCCTATCCTGTGCGCGACCAGAACGACCGGGTGATTGGGGTATCTACCATCGCCCGCGACATAACTGAGCAGATCGCGACCGAGCGACAGTTGCTGCAAGCACAGAAAATGGATGCTGTTGGTCAACTCGCCGCAGGCATAGCTCACGACTTCAATAACGTGATCACAGTTATTAAGGCTTACAGTTATCTGCTCAAAGAGTACAGTCACCATCCGCAGCAAATCTTACGTTATGCCGAACTCACAAGCCAGGCGCTCGATCGCGCGGCTCGCGTTACGTCGCAGTTGCTCGCCTTTAGCCGTAAGCAGCCGCAGCAACTTCAGACAGTGGCATTGAATGACATCGTTTCCGGCCTGCGGGAGTTCTTAAGTCACGCTCTTTCCGAGAACATCGAACTCATCGTCACGCTGCGCTCAACAGGCAATGTGCGCGTCGATACCGGGCAGATCGAGCAAGTTCTCATGAACTTAGTCATTAATGCTCGCGATGCCATGCCGACCGGAGGCAAGTTGATTGTCGAGACGACGGACGTCACGTTGACCGAGGCTTATGCACGGGCGCATGGCGCCGACATCCCTCCCGGGAACTACCAGGTGCTTGCAGTCACCGACACCGGTGTCGGTATGGATGAGATCACGAAGACAAAAATCTTTGAACCGTTCTTCACCACCAAGAGAGGCGGGCAGTCCAGCGGATTGGGCCTGGCCACCGTGTACGGCATTGCCAAGCAACACCAGGGTTACATCTGGGTTTACAGCGAGTCTGGAAAAGGAACGTCGATGAAGTTGTACTTGCCGCAGGCTGCAGAAGCTTCTGATGCGGTGGTGCAACGACGCGTGTCGCAAGTCGCGGCTCCTGTAGGTCATGAAACTGTGTTGCTCGTCGAGGATCAGAAGCCTTTGCGAGAAATCATGCAGGAGTACTTAAGATCGCTGGGTTACGAAGTGTTAGCTGCGGAGGACGGCATAAGCGCTGTTCATTTGCTCCGCAGCCTGGGTAAGAACGTTGATGTACTCGTCACCGACATGATCATGCCGGGAACCCGGGGTGCTGAAGTTGCATATTTTGGTCGGCAGCGATATCCCCGCCTGAAGGTGATTTTCATGTCGGGATACGGCGATATGGCGACTCGGAAGCAGGAGGCGATGAATACAGCATTTTTAGAAAAGCCATTCGATCTCCCCACACTGGCGAGAACGATTCGGGAACTCCTCGATCAAGACGTGCTCTAGCCCCATGTCCATCTCGGGAACCTAGTGTTTGCAGCGAGACTAGCGGAGATCCTTCAGCGGTCCTGGACCCTCAAGTGATGGTCTCGGCGATCGACGTACATCTGTCGGCGCTTACAGTTCTGCGATGCCGTCCTTCTCCAAAGCTGGCGTAACGCAGCACGTAAGCTGTCGCGAGCCGTTCCGTCACTGTGCCTTCGGCAGGCGCTCGCGTCCCAGCCTGCGATATGCCTCATCCAGTGTCCGCACAACCGTGAAGTGCGGACGCTGCTCGCTGCCGAAGGTCTGAAACATCCTTCCAAGTCCGAAGACCAGATCTTGCGGTGCGACCAAAACCCGCTTCGCATCGGCATGAAAGGGACTGTCGTGAGAGGCGAGTTCGCGCACGTCGTCTGAGGGAATATCGAAGGACGTAACGCCTGTCGCGTCAATCAATTCGTCAAAATCGGGATTGAAATCAGGATGCTTGCGAATGGCGGCGATCTGCTGTACCAGGTCAGTAGTAGTCATATCGCCGTAGTACGACGAATAGACCATTCTGGCTCTCACATCGATGCTCAGCCGGGTAGGCATTTGTGGGTTCTTTCTTAGATGCGCGGCCCGTAAATACCGCGATGTCCGCTTACTTTTACCTCGTTTTCAGGTCTAAGGTGCATTGCGTTTCTGTCTGTCAGGGGACAGGCCGGACATTTGAGGACCCTCGGGAACCTTCTGTGGCTTGCCGGCGTATGAAGCTCTAGCAAACGCGAGGTCGCCGGCAAGGAAGAGATTTGGAGGATAAGTGGCGAACGGCAATCATAAAAATAAGAAGAAGAGGCGCATATGGTGGATCGGCTCGACGATCCTGGTCGTGCTGGTTATCGCGACAGTTGCAACCAAGGCGACCAGCAGCAGCACCAAGATCGATCCCACCAAGATCGCTACCATCGAACAGGGCGATCTGGCGCAAAGCGTTGTCGCCACCGGCAAAGTCCAGCCGATTACCAAAGTGGAAGTGAAGTCGAAGGCCAGCGGCATCGTGAAGAAGCTGTTGGTCGATGCCGGCGATCGCGTGAAGGCCGGTCAGGTACTCGCGGAACTCGATAAAGAAGAATTGCAGGCGCAGGTGCGCGGGGACGAAGCGCAGCTCACCGCGGCGGAAGCGAATTTGCGCGCAGCCCAGGCCGATGTCGAGCGCTCCAAGGTCGATGCCCAGGGAGTGGATGTTCCCACCCTGCAGCGCGCGTACGAGCGTGCCAATACCATGGCTTCGCAGGGAGTAGTTTCCGCCTCCGCTCTGGACGACGCGCAACGTAACTACGAAATGGCAGTTAACAAGCGCGATCTGGCTCGCGCTCAGCTCACCATCAACGAAGCCAAAGTAAAGCAGGCGCAGGCACAGGTTACCCAATACAAAGCATCGCTGGCGCGCTCCGAAGAGCAGCTTAACTACGCGACGATCGTCGCGCCTATCGACGGCGAAGTGCTCTCGCGTGATGTGGAAGTTGGAGACGCCGTCAGTTCCATTCTGGTCCTCGGCTCATCGGCCACTCTCGTAATGACGCTCGGCAACATGAAGCAGGTCTATGTCGATGGCAAAGTGGACGAGAGCGATATCGGGAAGGTCTATCTCGGACAGCCGGCCCGGATCAAAGTTGAATCGTTCAAAGACAAAACGTTCAACGGCAAAGTCACGAAGATTGCGCCAATGGGCGTGGAGAAAGACAACGTCACCACCTTCCAGGTGCGCGTCTCGATCGACAACTCCGGCGGCGAACTCAAGGCATTAATGACCGCCAATGCCGAGATCATCTTGAAAGAAGATCACAACGTGCTGATCATTCCTGAGAACGCGATCATCTACGACAAAGACAAGAAAGCTCAGGTGGAAGTGCCGGATCCCAAAGGCAAAGACGGCAAGCGCAAAGTCGCAGTGACCGTCGGAATCTCAAACGGCGCCAAGACCGAGTTGCTGAGCGGATTGAACAAAGGCGACAAGGTCGTTCTGCAGTAGTCGATCCCGCTGCCGGTCACCCTCGCCTGACGGCAGCGGTTTTCCCTTAACAGCGAATTAAACAGCGAATCGAAAAATCCAGAACAAGAAATCCTCGATTTTTTGCCCAAATTCCGCAAATTTGGCGTTCCATCAGGGAAATAACAGGGAATCCAGGGAATGCGGCCGTATTTGACTGTAACCAAAGCAGTTGCAGTACTCCGGCGCACACGTGCTGCAAGCGAACAGGGAAGACTCAGGGAATTTAAGTCACAAATTGTGACTGAAGCGCCTCGCTTTTATTCTTGCTCGTCCTATGCTTCGCATGCAGCGGCGCAAGCAAGTCTGTCCGGCAGAGGTCGGATCTTTTTGCTGAGACCACAAATCCAGTAGCGGCCCGGCGGCGCTCCCGTCTAGCCGGACGTCTTTTCCAATACCTGCAAACCTACCGCCGCACCTCGGAATGGACTAGGCTAGATACGATTGGGAGGGAACTGCAATGAACATCGGCATCATTGGAGCAGGACACATCGGCGGCACACTGACGCGGCGCTTCAGTGCGCTTGGCCACAAAGTCTTTGTGGCAAATTCAAGAGGGCCGGAAACTCTCAAGGACCTGGCGGCGGAAACCGGCGCGACTCCAGTCACGGTCGAAGAGGCGGCGCGCAGCGGGGAGGTGGTCGTTGTAACCATTCCGATGAAGAACATACCGGAACTGCCGCGCAACCTGTTCCAAGGCGTTCCTGAAAGCGTCGTTGTGATCGACACCAACAATTACTACCCGCAGCAGCGCGATGGCCGCATCGACGCGATCGAAAACGGAATGGTCGAGAGCCGCTGGGTCGAGCAGCAGTTGGGCCGACCCGTCGTGAAGGCGTTCAACAATATTTATGCCGATCACCTGCTGAGAAAGGGCCAACCCGCAGGAAGCGCAGGTCGCATAGCCTTGCCGGTCGCTGCTGATGATCGAAGAGCGAAAGAAATTGTTTTGCGACTCGTCGATGAGCTCGGATTCGACCCCGTGGATAGCGGTGGTCTGGACGAATCATGGCGTCAGCAACCTGCCACGCCCGTCTATGCGACAGATCACGATGCAGAAGGCGTCCGCCGAGCGCTGTCGGAAGCCAGCAGGGAACGCACACCCGAATTCAAAGCAAAGCCCGGCAGCCACGCCGCGTGACACGCAGGCTACCAAGTCTTGGAAATTCTGCGTATCACCGATGAAGTGAGCTACTACAAGCCGCTGCGCGCGATCAGCCAATCCATCGACATCGTCGCGCCGACAGCTCGGCTCACGCAGTACAAACTGGTCGTTGCGCCTGGACTGAATGTCCTTTCGGATGCTGCCGCGAAGAATCTCGAGAACTATGTGCGGCAAGGCGGACATCTGGTGCTGGGCCAGCGCTCGGGAATGAAGGATGACGACAACGCTCTGCAGACGCAGCGTCAGCCGGGTCCGCTGGTCGATCTGCTTGGTGGAGGCGTCGAGCAGTATTACGCCCTCATCGACCCTGTTCCCGTTCAGGGAAAATTTGGATCCGGCGAATCGAAGCTCTGGGCGGAACTGCTGAGCGCGAAGGACTCAGGAACGGAGGTCCTCGAGACCTACGGCAAGAGCAATGGATGGCTCGATGGACAGCCAGCGGCCATCACGCGCAAAGCGGGGAATGGACGGATCACATACATTGGCGCGTGGCTCGACGACGCCGCCATGCAATCCGCGGCAAAGTGGATGACCGAGGTCAGTGGCGTGAAACTGTGATTCCTGCAGTACCTGACGGAGTAGAGGTGTATCCCAGATACGGCAGCCGGGGAACAGTCTTCATTCTTGTGAACTTCTCAAAAAACGATCAGACAATTTCCTTGCCGGCGGCTATGACCGATGTACTCGCGGGAGGAATGAAGCAGTCTGTAGGCTTGCCAGTGTACGGCGTTGCGGTGCTGCAGACGTCGAGATGACGGGTGAGTCCCGCAACTATCCTTGCCAATTCACCAACTGCCTGAGATTCATCTCCGAAGCAGATTCGGTGCCGCGAGGCACGGACGGACCAATCATGAGCGCTTGATTGTGCCCTTCGAACCAAACGAGAAATGAAGACTGCTCTGCTCCGGGCAAGCGCTGCTGGTTTATCCAGTTGTAGTACGCGCCCATATCGCCGTCTATGAGAGAGCCGATTGGATCCGGCTCGGCCGGTGCAGCGCTCGCCGAGAGTAGCTCGTTCATGGGCTTCTGACGCTGGCGCGGCGCAAAGCGCACCACGAGCGTGAGCGGTTGCGCTCGGCGAAGAGCCTCGCGCGCAGCCCACTGAACGAAGCTCGTGCTAAAAATTTGCGTGCCTGACCCTTCCGTAAGCAGCTTCATCTGGAAACGATCGAGCACGGCATCTTTTCCGGCAAATCCGAGATCGTCGGGCTGCATCTGCGCAAGCGTCGTCCTCAGTGCTTCGGGTCCCATTCCGGGACGCTTCGTCTGTGCGTCAATCTTGCGCAACAATTCCCTCCGAACCGGCTCTAAGCTCTCGTAAGAGACTACCGTCAAGGCATCATCGTGGTTCAAAGCCTCGCCGCCTTCGATGTACCAATGCCCATAGGCCGACGGATGCGAGCGCGCACGCTCGGCAGCGACGTTCAGGAGGGTCGTGAGGCCATTCTCGGGATTGATCTTGGTGAAGTACGCGCCGTGCGGCCTCAGCTTTCGAAACAATGCCTGATCGTAAGCGGCAACGCCTTCCCCAACGACAGTGATTCCCAATCTGGGCATCGACGGCGATTCTGGAGGAACTGCCTGCCGCAGCAGATCGGCATATCGGGTCGCGGCGGAACGGAAGCTGTCGAGTTGATGCGTTGTCCAGAGATACGCGGAAAGCTTTTCGACAAACTGGCCCGGAGATGCAGCCCAGTCGGAATTTTCGAGTTCGCGCGAAAGTTGAATCGTCGCAAATCCGTGGAACCACCACTCGCGATCTTCAGCAGAAAGAGAACTCAGGTTCACGAGTTCCTTTTCTAATGCTCGCCGCTCCACCGGGAACTTGAAGTCGTAGTCGGCGACTTCGCGCAAGAGGTTTGGGAGAAAACTAAGCGGGAGTGTTTGAAAAGCGCCGATGTAGTTCGCCGCGAGCCGCCTCGCTTCCGGAGGATACGAGCTGAAGTGCGCGGGTTTGAGATCGCGGGGCAGCACGTTAGACCAGCTCCGGAATGGGCTTGCCTCTGGCGAGCGACGCGGAGAATCCCAAAATGGATCCAAGCGTAGGAACCAAGTCGGTTGGCTCGATCGCGCGATCATAGATCACGCCTTCGCGGACACCATGGCCAAGCGCCATCATCCATGTGGTGCGCGAGAGGGTATCGCCGGTGCGATGGTGTTGGAAACCGTTTCCGCCGGCATCTTCATCGGAGTCGCGTCCAAAATCGGGAAGGATAAAGAGCGTTGTTTTGCCTGCATATTCGGGTTCGCTTTGAATCGTGCGCCACAGTTCAGCGCACAAGCGATCCGTGCGGCGGATTCCTTCGACATAGAGCGAGTAAGCCCCGGCATGGGCGATGTCGATGTCGTGCATGGTGATCCAGAGCAGACTGGGGGCCACTTCGTGCATCAGACGTTTGGCGATGTACAGCGAGAGTTCGTCGGGGCTGGAAAGCGTGCGCGCATGCGCCCTGAAATCGTCCACTGAAAGTTTCAGGATCTGCTCCAACTGCTGGAGTTCAAATTCATTTCCTCCGAGCTGCGGAGCATAAAAAGGTGTTTCATAGTTGTCGCGGAGCAGATGTTCGTAGTCGGTGCCGCCGGAAGTGGCCGCGGTGAGCAGATGTTTCGGAAGAATGACTCGTGCTCCCAGTCCCGAACCGTACGACCGATGACTGCTCTCGCCGATGCGATTGAAACCGTTACTCGGAGCCACTACCCAGGCGTCGGACGAAGGCCGCTTGAGATCCTTACGGAAGTATTCAAAGACCGTGGGATTCTCTGGGGGGAGCGAGGCGAAGTTGTTGATTGTCTCGTAGGCTCCCGTCGCGAGGCTGGCAGTGGCGACGTAGTGCCCAAGAATCCCGCGATTCACGAGTTGCCCGAAGAAAGTCGATTGCGGAATCAGCTCCCGTATCAAATTGGGAATGTTCTCCTGGCCCTCAGGCGCAAACGTTTCCTGATCGCGCGCGCCGCCTCCAAAGGTAACCACCACTACCTTTCTTTTAAGAGTCGTCGCTGCCCAGGAGAACGGGCTTGATCGGATCAGAGTGCTGCCCAATGCCAGTCGCGCCGAAGTCGTCAGAAAATCGCGGCGGCTGCGTACAAGAGAGCGCGCCTGTTCCTGGGGAGATTCTTGCAGCGCTGGGCGCGACGACCTGGAGCGAAAAGTCATTTCTGCAGCTAATGTTGGGGCAAGCCTAAGACCACCGTAGCAGCCAAATCAAGTAATTTCCTGCTAGGGCAATCTCACTCCGATTTCGGCAAGGAGCCGCTCTTCGCGGAGTACACGAACTGGCGGATCTCGGCTTTCTGCTGATCAAGCTCAGCCAGATGTTGGGTCCGCAGGCGCTGATAAATCTCGAACTGCTCCTGCGCCTTGTCTTTCGCGCCAGTGTGGACATATGCCTGCCCCAGCCGATAATGCGCGTCGGCGAGCTCGGAATTTTGCGCGAGAGCCTGCAGGTATTCGGGAATCGCCGCTGAGTATTGCTTCCGATCAGAATAGAGATTGCCGAGCTGCAAATGCGCCTCGGGAAACTTGCCGTCGAGTGCAATCGAGGATTTCAAGAACTTTTCTACTTCGCTGAGATCCTCGTCGGCCTGCTGCGTCCTCTTCCCTTTCCACAAACTCATCGCGTAATAATAAAGAGCGCGAGGGTTGCGTGGCTGAAGCTGCGCGTATCGGCGAAATCGCTCAGTCACCGCGTCGGCCTGATTCGGGGAGCTATCGTATGCTCGCGACAGGAACAAGTAGCAGCCAGCATCGGAGGGATTCAGGTCCGCCGCTCGCAGCAGGGACTTCACCGCGTCCTCGTAGTTTCCCCGAGCATATAAAGCCATGCCCAATCCGACGGCGACGCGAGCCGATTTGGGATAGAGCTCAGTCGCTTTTTGAAACACTTCAACCGCGGGATCAAGCGTGCGATGCACGAGGAGTTCGCTTCCCCAATCGAAGAGATTGCTCTCGCTCGGTTCCATGTGCGCCGCAGTCTCGTATTCATTGGCTGCTGAGATGAACTTGCCGTCTTTTTCCTCAACCTCCGCAAGCAGATTGTGCAGCTCGGCTGTGTTCTTATTTGCGAGGAGGGCTGAGATCGTCTCCCTAGCTTCGCTCAGCCGTCCAATCAGGAGATAAGCACGAGCAAGGTCGTATCCGTTGTCGTAGGAAGAAGAATTGATTCTCTGCGCCCTGGCGAGAAATTCCGCCGCCTGCGGAAGCTTTCCCTCTTCGACGTACAGTTCGCCGAGATTATGGTTCGCGTCGAAATTGTTCGGCTCCAGCTCCGCTGCTTTCCCGAATTGAACCTCGGCCTGGTTAAGCTTCTTGAGGCGCACAAGGTTTGCCGCCAAATTGGTTCTCGCAGCTGCGGACATCGGATTCAGCCTCACCGCCGCCTGCAAATGTTCACTCGCCTTGGCATCGAGTGATTCGGCGGAATAGACCATGCCAAGAAGTTCATGAACCTCGAAGCTCTTGGGTAACTGCACGACCAAAGCTTCAAGTTTGGCCGCAGCTTGAGGAAAGTGGCCGGCATTGTAGTCGGCCATCGCAGCCCGGAAAGATCGATCAAGAGAGCTGGCCGCTGCAGGATTTTGCGCAGCAGCCGGAATGCAGGCGGAGAGCGCCAGTGCGATGAATAGGCCTAAACGGAAACTCAGACTCACAGCCCTCGCATGCTATCACCGTCTTGTGGAGCACGCGACCACATGATGAAAGAAATTCGGTACTGCCGGGAGGGAAGCTCCCCCTGAAGCCTCCCTGCCGTAAATCAACTTAGTAATACAACTTCAAAGCAAACTGAATCTGTCGCGGATCGTAAGGAGCATCGCGAGTGGATCCAATCTGCCCAAAGTTGGAGCTGGTGTAATTCGTTGATCCCGAAATTGCAACTACTCCGTTGCCCCCAAATCCAGGAGCATTGAAGTTTGGATGGTTCAAGATGTTAAACATCTCGGCCCGGAATTGCAGGTGGAAGCGTTCCTTAATTGGGAATTCCTTAAAGAGCGAGAAATCCAGGCGATGGAACCCTGGGCCCGCGACCTGACCTTGCCCCCCTCCGAGAGCGGCGAAGCCCGTCAACGGAATGCAGCCCGCCGGCGAACTCGTCGGATTGCCATTCGGGTCGAGCTGGCAAGGCTGAGTAAACGCTTTGGGATTCAGGAATTGAGGATGCAGCAAGTGCGCATCGTCGTGCGGAACAGCATAAGGATCCACTCCCGAAATCACGATGTCATTGCACGATGTTCCGGTCGTTGTGCCTGAGGGACAACGAAGCGTGATTGGCTGTCCTCCTTGGAGGGTGGTGCTCCACACCATCGTCCAGCCACCGGCAACCGCATTGGCGAATCCACCGGCATCGTTCCAGTAATGCCGACCTTTGCCGAATGGAAGCTCGTAATTGCCGCTAAAGTGGAAGACGTTTCGCACGTCGAATGACGCCAATCCGTAGTCACCCTTGATGCCAAAGCCGGGGACCGCCGGAGCGCGATACCCTCCCAGACTTCCATTGTTCAGCAGATCCGTGGCATCGCTTCGTACCTGAGACCATGTATAGGTTCCGAGGAAGCTAAGGCCGGTCGCGAACCGTTTTTCAATCTTGGTTTGCAAACCATGATAGTGACTCGACCCCTCGGTGACGGCGTAACTCGAGCCGCGTGCGAAGTCCGGAAATGGAATGAAATTCGCTATCGTTTTGCCTGTCGGGAGAGTCTGGCCGAGGATCTGGCTGACCTGATTCGAGCCTGGGAAAACCTCGAGATGGCGGCCCAGAGTCGTCACATATCCAGCCTGAACAGCTAAGGTTGGAGTCAATTCATACTGCAGGGTAAAGTTTCCGCCCATCGAGTAAGGCGTTGCATAGTCAAACTGAATGCCGCGGAGCGTCAAACCTTTCGCGTTTACCTGTAACGGACTCAAGGGAGTACACGAGAAGCCGGTTTCCAATGTAGCGGTGTTGCCGGGGCCGGCCGTCGAGCAGCCAGCGAAGGTCACAGGAGTGTGATCGTCGTTAGCCTGGAAATTAAAGTTGAATTGGAAAGGATAGTTTTCGCCAAGATTCGGAGAGAATCCGCGATTTTCGAATCCGTTATAGAACAATCCAAACCCGCCGCGCGCTACTAGTTTTGGAGACACCTGGTACGCGAATCCAAATCTGGGAGCGAAGTTTGTCTTCTGCGACGTTCCAAGCCCCCTTCCGTATTTGTCTGTTATCGCAAGTTGTATGCCATCTTGCGCGAGCAATGTCGTAAAGCTCGAAGACAGGTTATTAGCATTTGGCCCAGTAGGAATGATGTACATGGGCACTCCCGTTGGTGGGCCACCAGGGACAAAGTTCGCCTGATTGTGATGGTGCTCATAAACCAAACCGAAGAAATCCCAGCGCAGGCCGAGATTCAGGGTCAGCTTCGGCGTTACTTTGAAATCGTCGTTTAGGTAGGTTCCGTAGTAATTCTTGCCGTTGTCAGTGAGCGAAATGTTCGAGAGTTGCACCTGGTTGGCGCCGCCAACGAAGTTCACCCCATTCTGCACAGTAGAAGCAATGGGCGTAAGCAAGAATTGAGCGCGGCCGGTGTTCGAAGCGGTGCCGCCGCCGGCAATGTCAGTATAACCATTATCGAAGTTGAATTGCCCGTGGGAATACGGAGGCTGTAGAGTCGAGAACTTTACATGTTGAAGCTCAAAGCCCATCTTGAAAGTGTGCTTCCCGTAGATTTTCGTAAGATCGTCAGTAGCCTGGATCGTGGAACTCACTTCGTCGGAAGGCAAGAAAGCGTTGCTTCCCAATGTTTGCAGGCCATTAATGACGAAAGCAGGAAGTCCGCCATTCAGCTTTGTTTGTGGCACTCCCTGAATCCCATATTGGGCAGGGATATTGCTCAGGTCACTGGCAACTGGTCCGGAGCGCGTGGTGTGCAGGTAGTTGAGTCCCACACGAGCTACGTTTACTAAATTCGGCGAGAAGACGTGGGTTTCAGCCAGGGCTGCCTGCTCGGCGAGAGCCGTCTGGTTACCTTGAAAGAAACCGCCGCCATCAGCGACGCCGCCAAAAATGCTGGGGATGAAAGTGGGGTCATCTACGAGACTGAAGCGGAAGAACGCCTGATCCTTCTGGCTGAAATTAACATCCATTCGTGAATCGAAGGCATTGCGGCTTTCGTTCAACTTCGGCGAATTGGTAAAGTTTGAAAACAGAGCCGAACTCGTAGGCAGCGGATATAGGTTCAACAGTTTGATCGCGTTCGCATCCAGTCGGTTAGCGGGCAGGATATTCAAGTTGGGGCAGGTAGCCAAACTTATAGCTGCTGTGTTCGGTGCGCAGCCGAATGGGTCTCTAACATAACCGACAACTGTTCCAGTAGGCTGACCGTTACAGTTCGGTCCCGGCAAACCGCTGACTGGATCGTTGACGCCGCATCCAACTGTGCGAGTGGTTGCGGGGTCCATAATAGTGCCGATTGCGACAGTCCTGCCTAGCAAGTCCTTCCGTGGATTGCCACCTTGTCCAGTAATGAGATCTTGAAGATTCGTGAAGTTACTGTTCCGCTCGGCCAAAGTCGGAACCGATCCTTGAAGAATGGTCCCCTGTATTCTCCGCAGACCTTCATAATCGGCGAAGAAGAATACTTTATCGCGGCCATTAAAGACCTTCGGAACAACGACCGGGCCACCTACTGAAAATCCGAACTGGTTCTGGCGAAGCTCGCCCTTGTGAGTCGTACACTGTCCTATTATTGGATCGCAATTACGCTCGAAATAGTCTGCCGCGTCCAGCTTATCGTTGCGTAGAAACTCCCAGATGGTTCCGTGCAGGCTGTTTGTGCCCGATTTGATCGTCGCATTCAGAACCGCCGCGCCGGACCGACCGTACTCTGCGCTGAAATCCGAAGTTTGCACCCTGAACTCCTGAATGGCATCCACCGGCGGAAGCACAACATAGTTAGTCCCATTCAGGAAATCGACGGTGTCGGAATTGTTGTCGATACCGTCCAGCAGGTAGTTGTTTTGCGCGGGGCGAAGACCGTTCGCAGCAAAGGCTCCGCTGGCTGCGTTGCCGCGAGTATCAGCCTGCGGCGTGTTCACACCAGCGGCGAGCTGCGCGAGAAAGGTGAAATTTCTGCCGTTGAGAGGAAGACTGTCAACGCTGCGCCGATCGATAACCTGGCCCACCGCTGCGCTTTGCGTCTCGAGCACTGGCGCGCTCGAGGTGACGTCCACCACTTCGGTCACGCTCCCTGGCTTTAGGGCGAAATTGGCCTCAACATGGGAGCTCACATCCACCGCGATGTTGCGTTGCGTTGCACTTTGAAAACCTTGAGCTGAGACATCGATCCTGTAATTTCCCACTCGCACAGGCGTGAAGGTATATGTGCCATCTGCCCCGGTACTCGTTGAAAGCGCGGCGTTGGTGCCTAGATTCGTCAGCGTAACTTTGGCGCCGGAGACAACCGCGCCGGAGGGATCGGTTACCGTTCCCACAATGGTACCGGTGTCCACTTGAGCTTGAGCGGAAATCAAGCCGAAGGAAACGAGAGCGACGAGCAACAACGATTGGACCCAGGAAGCGCCTTTAGGCTTCATGACCTTGCCCTCCTCGGTGTTCCGGGCGTCCTGGCCGGAAGACCGCGTCTGCTGTTTTCACAACGCTACGAAAGTTGATGGAACTGTGACACAGAGGAAAACGTGAGACAGGCTCCACGCGAAGCCCGGGCAACTAACGCGCCTGGGGACAGCGCGGAAAGTCTGCTTACTTGGGGCCCGACTGCTGAGACAACCGGCGTTTCTGAAACAACGCCGAAAACAACTTAAACGCTTAACCTGCGTTGGAGTCTTGGGATATCACGTCGATTTGCGCATTGTCAAGATTTTTTTGTTCGTCTATACTCCGCCGCATCCCTGCTGGGCTGAATCGCGACAATTAAAAACACTTGCCAACGCCGCCAAGAAATCGCGCGAAGAGCCTCACCATCCTCGATGTAGCTAAGGCTGCGGGCGTCTCTACGGCGACTGTTTCGAACGTACTGAACAAGACCGGCAAGGTGGGCGAGAAGACGCAACGACTCGTCCTTTCCACGGTGAAATTGTTGGGATACGTTCCGGACGCGCATGCGCGCAGACTCGCATCTGGCGCGGGGAAAACGTTCGGCATCATCGTTTCCGACATCGAGAACCCGTTCTTCCCTGAAGTCATCAAAAGCTTCGAGACGCGCGCGCGCCAACTCGGGTATGAAGCAATCCTGAGCGACACAAATTACGATCCCCGGCGCACGCGCGAAGCAGCGGAACGAATGATGGAGCACAAAGTGCGCGGCGTCGCAGTCATGACTTCGGAGATCAGCCTGAAGTTGATTCACGAACTCGCGCGCCGACGAATTGCAGTCACCTTCCTCGATCTTGCGCCAGTGCGGGAGTACGTGAGTAAGCTCAAGATCGACTACGTTTCCGGCATTCAGCAGATAGTGCAATATCTCTATGGCCTCGGCCATCGCCGGATCGCGTTTATCGCCGGCCGTCCCGGTTTGAAGTCGAACGTGGTGCGCCTTAAGGCTTATAAAAAATCGATGCGAGCCGTGGGGCTGGAGCCGGGACCAATTTTGCGCGGCGATCTTCGTTTTGAAGGCGGATTAGCCGCAGGTCATGCGATCGCGAAGTTAAATCCACGTCCGACGGCAGTAATGGCAATCAATGATCTCACCGCGGTTGGTGTGATCAAGGGACTGCTGCAGGCTGGAGTCCGCGTCCCTGACGAGATCTCGATTACCGGTTTCGATAAGACGCGCTTAGCAGAGTACAGCAACCCCACGATCACGACCGTCGATATTCATCGCGAGATGCTGGGCAAGATTGCGGCGGACGCGCTGCACGAGCTCTCGGTATCATCAAATCCGCAAGGCAAGGAGTATCTGATCGGCGCTGAGTTGATCGTTGGCGAGTCATCAGGACCGGCGCCTGTGGAAGAACGCCCGCAATTGCGCGCAGCGTTTGCACCAATTCCGCCACTCTAAGTTTTGTTCGACTGAGCCTTACCCTTGCGTATTTCCCGATTTCCTCATTTCGTGATCCTTGGCTTAAATCGCGAAATCACAAAATCACAGAATCGCGAAATTACAAACAAACCTGGGCGCGCTCCGGCTGCGCGGTGCCACGCATTTGTGTTTCGCTTCCAAAGCAGTAGGTGCTAGCATCCGAGCACACTACCCAGGCGCAACTCAGGATGTCGGGCTCCCACAAGCCGGAACGAAAAATTTCTCGTCGAGATCTTCTTAAAAGCCTGCGCTGGGCTCCGGTGCTTTTTGTTCCCGGAAGAATCGCCGCCTTTCCTTCGCAGCAGAATGCTGCTCCAGGTTGCGAGTTTAAGGATCTCCGTCTAACTCCGCATTACGCGACGAAACCTCCGATCGAAGATCTTTTTATCCATCTTCAGCCGGGAGCCGATGAATTTATAAGCGAGAAATACGCCGCCGAGATCGAACAGATATTCGGAGATTGGACGCGTGAACTAAAGACGAGCAGATCGTGTTCCAGTTTGGCAAAGATCCTCACCCCTCAGGTCCAGGCAACATCCTTCCAGCCTGAACTCGACACGCTGGTTGGTTCCCATTATGGAATCGACGTACGGAGGCGACGCTTCGCCGGCGCACGCTCTGCCGGCGCTTCGATGGTACTTCGGGATCTCGCGTCATACCTCGAACCTTTTCGAAAAATCCAGATTGCGGAGTTCCACCTCATCTCTCTAATCGAAACGTCTAAGTCTAGTTTTCGGGCAAGCGTTCGATATGAGATCGCGGGCGAAGCTTCTCGTATGGGCCGGGAACAGCGAATTGGGACTTGGGCAATGCAGTGGTCGCGAGTGGGTGACAACGGCTGGAAAGTCTTGAAATGGGACGCCGAAGAAGAAAGCATAGCTCGAGTTCGCCATCCATTATTTGCGGACATTACCGAGAGCGCGCTTGGAGCAAACGATTCCTATCGGCTACAACTTCTTCACGGAAGCGACTACTGGCGAACGGTCCTCGACGGAGCTTGCGGCATGGACGTTTACGGCAACAACGGCATCGCGGTAGGAGATTTTGACGGCGACGGATTTGATGACCTGTACGTCTGCCAGCCAGCCGGATTACCGAACCGTTTGTATCGCAATCGCGGGGACGGCACATTCGAGGATGTAACTGCGAGTTCGGGCCTTGGCGTTCTGGACAATACGTCCTGCGCGCTCTTTGCCGATTTCGAAAACAGAGGCGTACAGGACCTCCTGGTCGTTTGCGGAAGCGGTCCGCTGCTGTTTCTGAACGACGGCAAAGGCAGGTACTCGCTGAAGAGTGACGCCTTCAAATTTCAAGAGTCTCCGCAAGGCACATTCACCCACGCCGCTCTTGCCGACTACGATCGTGACGGTCGATTGGACATTTATTTTTGCCTCTATAACTACTATCTGGGTCTCGACCAGTATCGCTATCCGGCTCCATACTTCGATGCCCAAAATGGGCCTCCCAATTTCCTCATGCACAACGAAGGGAACGGCACGTTCATCGACCGCACTGACGCCGCGGGACTGACTGCGGAGAACGATCGCTACAGCTTCGCCTGTGCATGGGGCGACATGAACGGCAACGGCTGGCCCGATTTGTATGTCGCCAACGACTTCGGACGCAGCAACCTCTACCGGAACAATGGCGACGGGACTTTCACGGCAATTTCGTCGGAGGCACACGCCAACGATGCCGGTGCGGGCATGAGCGCGTGCTGGTTCGATTACGACAACGATGGCCGGCAGGACATTTATGTCGCGAACATGTGGTCGGCGGCGGGCATGCGCGTTTCCGAGCAGCAGGCATTCCGGCCGAACGATCCAGAAGAGATCCGCGCCAGCTACCGACGGCACGCTCGCGGCAATTCCCTTTATAGGAATGCCGGAGACAACAAATTCGCGAATATAGCAGAAAGAGCAGATGCTGCGATCGGTCGCTGGGCCTGGTCGTCGGACGCATGGGACTTTGACCACGATGGATACGCCGATCTCTACATCGCCAATGGCTACGTTTCAGGTCTGGACCGGCGCGACGCTGCAAGCTTCTTCTGGAGACACGTCGTCGCGAAGTCCCCAGCAACTGCCACTCCGAACTCGGCATACGAACTGGGCTGGAACGCGATCAACGAGCTGATCCGCTCGGATTGCTCGTGGAGTGGGCCGGAGAGAAACGTGTTTTACCTGAATAACCGCGACGGAAGCTTCAGCGAAATTTCGGCAGCGGCAGCCCTCGATTTTCCGGACGATGCGCGATCCTTCGCTTTGCTGGACCTCGACCATGATGGCCGACTCGAGGTCGTGATTAAGAACCGAAATGCGCCGCAGGTGCGTGTCCTGAGAAATACGATGAGCGAAATCGGCCACTCAATCAGCTTTCGCCTGCGCGGCACAAAGAGCAATCGTGATGCGATCGGCGCAGCTATAACCATCGAAGCTCCTCATGGTCAGACTAAGTACGTGCAGGCCGGCTCGGGATTCTTGTCGCAGCACACGAAGGAGCTCTTCTTCGGCTTGGGAGACTCCACTGCACCGATTCGAGCCACTATTCAGTGGCCGAGCGGGCTTAGACAGACGTTCGATCATCTGCCCATAGATTCCCGAATCGAGATCGAGGAAGGCTCTGAGAAGTTCCTTGCCTCGCCGTTCGCTGCGCACGCGCATTTTGGTACGGGACCTGCTCGCGAAATCAAAGATTCCATTCCCGAATCGGTCCAGACCTGGCTCATCCAGCCGGTAAAAGCCCCGGATTTCGCACTTTCGGATTTGAATGGAAAATCCTGGCAGCTTGCATCGCTTCGCGGCTCCTGGGTACTGCTTCATTTTTGGACGACTTCGTCGGGTGCCTGCAGCAAGCAGCTTCAGACGTTGGAGCAGCACCGGGCGAACCTAAGCAGCGCTGGTTGCCAGACCCTGGCCCTCAATGTTGGCGATTCCCAGGATCAAAGCTCGATCAGAAACGTTGCTGCCGTAAATCGACTTTCCATGCCTATACTGCCTGCCACAGCGGAAATTGCAGGCATTTACAACGTCACATTCCGCTATCTCTTCGATCGCCATCGTGATCTGCCGCTTCCGTCGGCGTTTCTCATCGATCCCGCAGGAATGATCGTGAAAGTGTTTCAGGGGGCGTTCAATGCCGAACAAGTCGTTAGGGACGTGCGCTCGACTGCCGATGAGGACGAATCTCGCATCGCAAAGGCTATTCCCTTTCCGGGAAAGCTCCGACTCTCCAGCTTTGGCCGCAACGACTTCACTTACGGCGCAGCTCTCTTCCAACGCGGCTATCTCGATCAGGCTGCAGAGTCGTTCAAACAGGTAATCGCAGCAAAACCGCAGGAACCTGAGGCCTACTACAACCTCGGCACGCTGTACCTGCGAAAAAATGATTTCGATCAGGCACGCCAATATCTCGAACAGACCGTGAAGCTGCGTCCGACACACGCGGAAGCCTGGAACAATTTGGGAATGCTGGCTGCGCAAACTGGGCAGTTTGAAGAAGCGGCCCGCGATTTTCGGCAGTCACTAAGCATCAAGCCGAACTATGCCACCGCGCTGTTGAACCTAGGAAATCTGTATCGGCGCGAGGGCAATTTCTCTGAGGCTGAGGAACTTCTCGGTCGCGCTGTGGAGCTTGAACCTGATAACCCCGAAGCCAACTACAACCTGGGCATGCTCTATGCCCAACAAAATCAGTTTCAAAAAGCTTCTGAATATTTCGAACAGGCTTTGGCGCTGCGGCCCGATTATCCCGATGCGCTCAACAATCTCGGTGTTCTTCTGGTCCGCCAGGGACATTACGCACAAGCACAAGAGAAGTTCGCAGACTGCATTCGCGTCGCTCCCAATCTGGACCAGGGATATCTGAATCTGGCGCGGCTCTACGCCGTGATGAACGACAAGGAAAAAGCCAGATCGGTGCTGCAAGAGTTGTTGCAACGCCAACCAGAAAACAAAATCGCCCAGCAATCCCTGGAGATGCTAAAGTGACCTGCTTTTCAACCACAGTTCGTGCTTGTGCAACCCCTGAGTTTTTCTAATGCTCCTCTCCCGGCGACGCTTCCTCGGCTCCTCCTTATTCGCGCTCAGCAGCACACTACTCGACGCTCTTACAACGCCGTTGTGGAGATGGAGAAATTCCGTAGCGGTTGAGACCAAGCCCAAGGCCGCTGCGGCGTCGGGCGTAACTTTCGTGGATGTTGGACGCGAAGCGGGACTGAATTCTCCGAACGTCTGGGGAGCCGTCGATCGCAAGCGCTACATTATCGAGGCGAAGGGTAGCGGTCTGGCGTTCTTCGATTATGACAACGATGGCTGGCTCGATATCTATCTGACGAACGGCACTCGTCTGGACACGAACTGGCCTGCAGGAAAGGCGCCGATCTCGCATCTTTACAAGAACAATCGCGACGGCACCTTCACGGATGTGACCGAAAAATCCGGCCTCGCCCGCACGGGATGGCAGACCGGCGTCTGCGTCGGCGACTACGACAACGATGGTTGGGACGATCTTTTCTGCACGTCCTGGGGTAACAACATCCTCTTCCACAACAACGGCGACGGCACGTTCACCGACGTAACGCGCAAAGCGGGTCTCTACAACGAGCAGATTCGCTGGGGCGCCGGCTCCTGTTGGCTGGACTACGATCGCGACGGCCGCTTAGATCTTTTCGTCTGCAACTACATCAAGCTCGATCCAGAAAAACTGCCTTCCCAAAATGACATCTATTGCCAGTGGAAGGGCATTCCCGTGATGTGCGGCCCGCGCGGGCTCACCGGCGACACCAACGTCCTTTATCACAACAACGGAGACGGAACGTTTACCGACATAAGCGAGAAGGCCGGAATTCTGAAGCCTGGCCCTCGGTATTCAATCACTCCGGTGTCTTACGATTTTGACAACGATGGCTGGCCTGATATCTACGTCGCAGTCGATTCTGAGCCGAGTATTCTGTTGCGCAACAACCACGACGGCACGTTCACCGACATCGCAGTAATGGCGGGCTGCGCTTACAGCGCCGACGGACACGAACAATCAGGGATGGGAGTCGCGGTAGCCGACTACGATTGCGACGGCTGGTTCGACATCTTCAAAACCAACTTCGCCGACGACACTTGCAACCTCTACCACAACAACGGCGACGGCATGTTCAGCGACGTGACGTTCGCGTCAGGCGTAGGGATCAACAACCGCTTTGTCGCTTGGGGCTGCGGGTTCATCGATTACGACAATGATGGATGGACGGACATCCTGCAGGTCAACGGCCACGTGTATCCCGAGATCGACTCCCACGACGTCGGACAGACCTTCAAGAATCCCCGCCTGGTTTACAAAAACCTCGGCAACGGAAAATTCAAAGACGTGTCGGCGGAAATGGGTCCGGGGATCAGCGAGAAATTCTCAAGCCGCGGCGCGGCTTTTGGCGACTTCGACAATGATGGCGACATCGACGTGCTGGTCCTCAACATGAACGATTTGCCTTCGCTTCTCCGCAATGAAGGCGGGAACGCAAAAAACTGGATCAAGATCAAGCTGATCGGTACCCACTGCAACCGCACCGCCATCGGAGCTCGCGTGCGGGTGGTCACCGGCAAGCACGCGCAAATGGACGAAGTTCACAGCGGCGGGAGTGTCATGTCGCAAAGTGACCTTCGTTTGCACTTTGGATTAGGAAGCGCTCAGACGATCGATCTGATCGAGGTGAAATGGCCGACTACACAAAAAACCGAACGCTTCAACAACTTGAAGGCGAACCAAATCCTTACCATCAAAGAAGGTAGCGGGATCGTTCAGACGAGTCCGGCCAAGCGGTAACCTGCTGCGAGCGTCAGCCTATATTTCTGCGACGCCACTCCGTCCTTATGAATTGAGCTAATGCCCTCCCCCACGGAGAGACATTATGCTGATTCGGCAACGAAAGCCGTACCTGCGAAATACCGAAGAAGGCCCGACCGAGGTGTCTGGGATGTGCGCAGCCTGCGGCAGAAGCTTCCATGTGTATGTACGGAGTACGAAAACGGCGGCACTGAGACGGCTGCAGCAAAGTTTCAGTCTTCATTGCCGGCTACGGCACAAGACGTCTGGGCCACTGCCATCCCCTTCAAAGCAGATGATTGACGGCACCAGTACCCTTTCCAGTCGCATATGACCTCTTTAGTGCCTGCGTGACGTAGGCCTTTGCTCGCTGGACGGCATCTTGAAGCCGGAATCCAAGAGCGAGATTGCAGGCCAGGGCGGTGGAGAAAGCGCAGCCGGTACCGTGGGTATTTGCGGTTTCGATCCTCTCTCCCGGGAAGCTCTGGACCTCGATGCTCCCATCCGGCTTCCGCTCCGCGAGAACATCAGCGACTTCTTGCAGGTGTCCCCCGGTAACGACTACTGCCTTTGCGCCACGCTCAGCCAACTTTTTAGCCGCCTCCCTAGCCGCCGTAATGTCGCGAACATCCATCTGGGCCAGCAATGCAGCTTCTTCGACGTTGGGAGTTACAACGTCTGCTCTGGCTAAGAGCCGACGGCGGAGAGTAGAAAGCCCTGCGGCATCCAGTAGGCTCGCGCCCGAAGATGACCGCAAAACCGGATCGAGAATGACGTTTCCCATCGAAGACGCTCCGAGAAAATCGGCCACTGCCTCACCCACCTCCCCGGTTCCAAGCATTCCGATCTTCACTGCGGCTGGCCGGACGTCCGCGATCAGGGTCTGCAGGGTCTCTCGAACCAGCTTCGGATCGACCGGCTGAACCAGTCGGACCCCCTGAGTGCTTTGGACGGTGAGGGCGGTGATGCAGGCGACGCCGTATAGATGATGAGCCGCGATGGTCTTCAAATCCGCCGTGATTCCAGCTCCCGAGGATGGGTCAAAGCCGGCTATGGTCAGCACGACTTTCGGCGGATCTTCGCTCATACAGACGCAAATATAACAAAACAGGCCGACTAAAGCTCTCTATTTCGTTCCTTGCAGGTGCAACTCTCAGAGGAGCCGTGAAGCTCTAAAACCGAAGCGTGCGCACCGTCTGAACGGCCCGAAAACCGAACCACAACTGATGCAAAAAAGCAACAGTTATTTTCGCCTTCGAAAATAAAAAGTAACGAACAGCTTCTTTGTTTTCTTATAATTACTGCAGGCGAATCGGAGAGAATTGATTCGGGAGTTTAAGGTGAAACGCGTACACAAAATCGTGCTCAACACCATCGCTGTCGGAGCATTTGTCTCCGGCTCGATGGCTGCGTCTGCGCCTACTCGATCTGATCATGAGATTACTCCAAACGCTCAGCCGAGTCAGCGCACGGAGGTACACAAACCAAAGCGTCCGCAGCGCGCTAGGCCCTTTGATGTGGGCACGGCGTCCTGGTACGGCACTTACTTCGAAGGCAGACCGACCGCCAGCGGAGAGCCTTACGACATGTATGAGCTCACCGCCGCTCACCGCACCCTGCCGCTGGGAACGTGGGTAAAGGTGACGAACCTTCGCAACCACCGCTGGGTTCTGGTCAGGATCAACGACCGAGGCCCAGTACCGACTGATCGCATCATCGACCTCTCCTACAGCGCCGCCAGGATCCTAAAAATGAGCGGCCGCGGACTAGCCAAAGTCCGACTAGATTTAGTGGAAACGCCGGAATCGACCTCCGATTTCGCGATGCTAACGACCCCTCGATAGTTCCTGAGAAAGACCACTGCTGTCTGCGGTAGGCATGGTGTGCCTGCACCTGACTCTCCGTCCTTGCTTACCGCGGACGGCTCTGACTTTCGCGTTAGAATGCCAGCGTGACCTCCCCAAAAGAACGGCTGATCGTCGCCTTGGACGTTCCGACTGCAGTCGATGCGCAAGAGATCGTCTATGAGCTGGGCGATTCGGTTTCGTTCTACAAGGTCGGTCTTCAGCTCTTCACAGCCGAGGGACCGAAGATCGTCTGCGAGCTGGTCAACTCCGGCCGCAAGGTCTTTCTCGATCTCAAGCTACATGACATTCCAAACACCGTAGCGGGAGCGGTGAAGTCCGCTGCCGAGCTCGGCGTGACGATGCTCACAGTCCACGCTTCAGGTGGAAGCAAGATGCTCGCTGCCGCTGCGGAAGCAGCGAGGCAAGCGCCGCGGCCGTTAGTCATTCTAGGAGTTACCGTTTTGACCAGCCTCGGAGAAGAAGACCTTCGAGAATCTGGCGTGCAAAGCACCATTCCCGATCAGGTCCTGCGGTTGGCTATGCTGGCGAAGTCGGCTGGTTGCGGTGGGATCGTCGCTTCGCCACAGGAATCGAAGAAGATGCGCTATGCCTTGGGGCCAGAGATGGCGATTGTCACCCCTGGTATCCGTCCGACAGGGTCCGATCTCGGCGATCAATCTCGCGTAGCAACGCCCACGGCAGCAATCCAAGCGGGAGCATCGCACATCGTAGTCGGCCGACCAATTCTCTCTGCACCGAATCGAAACGAGGCCGCTGCTGGCATTATCCGCGAGCTAAGCAGCAATCCGCAGCGCAGAAATGGAAATGGCCGGCATGCGGCCGGCCTGATCCAATCCCGAAAGCCCGCTAGAGCTTCTCGTAAAACTCGCACGCCGAGCAGGAGATGAAAACTCCTCCGCCGACGCCGCGCTCGCGGTCTTTCACCCGCTTCACGATGCGGGTCGGCTTGCCGCATTTGGGGCAATCCGTGCTCTTGGATGTGTCCATGACCTTCTTACGGTCGGCTGTCTTGGCGATCTTTGCCATGTGTTCTTGGTGACTCCAGAAAGGAAATTACATTTCCATTGTACGTGAAGACAGGCCAGACGGACCGACGCGCGCCCTCGCGCGGGTTTTCGGTTTCCCAGATCTAATGAGGAGTTGCCAAACACCCGGCCGATGACGGCCGCCGGTCCGAGTTACACTTCTATTTCGGATCGACCGGCGGCAACGATCCCGCTCCGGGCAACGGCGCATCCGGCGAGCTGGTCCTTGGACTCTGCGGATTCTGGGTGGTCCCCGTTTGGGCTGTCCCAACACCCTGAGCGGGCTTCGTTCCCCACTCCGGCTCCTGCGTCGATCCGCTCGGCGGAATTGGCTTGGAGCCAAGCTCGCCCGGCATCCCGGCTGTGGCTTTCTGATCCTCTGGCTGTTCGCCCTCACGACGCAGCGTCGGTGCCTTCGGCGGTTTCTTGACGGCCGCGGTCTGCGGAGCCTCTTCGGTCTGGGCCGCAGCTACTGTCTGAGGCGCGTTAGGATCGATCATCGTGGCAGCGCCGGTAACGCCGTTTACCTTCACTTCACGCGCTGTCTTGATCGTGGTCTCCCCGCCGACCTGGCTATGCTCCACGCGAACTACTTCTTCATTGACGAAGCGAATGAACTGCACGTCGCCCGGCGGCTCGCCATAAATCCACTCTTCGTAATCGACATTGTCCTGCGACTCGCGAATCCGCTTTGGCGGACGCCCCAGCGCATCGATCACCATCTCTTTGCTCATGCCCACCAGCACCTGATGGTTCTCGATTGAACTCTTCAACTTCGGAGGCAGCGTATCGATGTACGCCTGCGTGGGAGACTTCACCGAAAAGTCGATCACCGGCTCAAGCAGCTTTTTCACATCTGCGGTGGTCATCTCGGGAACATATTTCGGGAAGACCAATGCCAACGTGCAGCCTGGATTGGCCGCGCCCTTCTCCTGATGGACCGGCACCATGCCACCGTTCCCGCCGACTTCGATGTGGTCGTACCAATGGCCCTTCCGCTTTGACCCGCCGTTGATGTCGAAGACGATCTCGCTGCCCTTGATCACTACATCGGTAATCTGCAGCTTGTCCCCCGGCTTCGCCGCGGGTCCGTTTGTGGCCACCTGCATCATGATCGCCTGATCGTCCGGCGAGATTTGTCCCGAACTGGTGAGTTGCAGTCCCTTGTCGCCCTTGGGAAAGAGCTTTTTGGCAAAGCCAAACTCCGCTTGCAAGGTGCGAATCAGCTCAATGCGAGTTTGCTTCGAAAGCGGCGGACGCCCCTGCAACTCCGGCGGCAATTCGTTCGGTTTGGCCGGAGCCTTCGAGGTGGTTTTTTCCGGTGTAGTGATGGTCACTTGACCATACCCGGCAAAAGAAGCCAGCATCAGCAGGGAACAAAGCAAGCGGAAGTACTTCATAAAGCCTCGGGACGAAGCGGGCACCCGCGAGTACTCACGTCCTTTTGGATGCGTCGCTGAAACCCATGATTCGCCTGTTTCCGCAGAAAAGCAATATCAACATGCGCCAGAGTTGGCGAGTTACCATAACTCCAAGGAGGTCCTCGCATGAGCTTCACCCCCGATGACGTTCGCCGAAACGCCGAGTATTTCGCCCATAAGCTTCAAGCCGAAAAGCAGCGCAACGACGTGCTCAAAGCAGTAGAAGGCAGCGGGAAGTTCGACTTCGTGCTCCTCGATACCCGTGGTCGCGAAGCCTTCAACAACGGACACATCCCCGGCGCCTGGTGTGTTCCCGATTCAGGAATCGAGAAGATCACGTCTGGGCTTCCCAAAGACAAAGAGATCGTCACCTACTGCTGGAGCCACGATTGACAGCTCTCAGCTAAAGCAGCTTTGCAGTTGGCAAAGCAAGGATTCTTAGCCAAGGAAATGAATGTCGGCTGGAAAGAGTGGACGTACAACCGCCATCCCACACACCAGGAAAAAGTCGGAGCCGATGGCGTTCATTGCTCGTGCAGTAAATAAACAGGATTTGCCCAGCGGCAAGTTTATTTTAGAAGCAGGTTCCATTGAGACTGTCATCCCTCGCTCCGCCGCGACCCCATTCCCAACTTGTGCGAATTGCTTTTGCGGAGCGGGGGATCTACTGTTCGTGCGCGTGAAGCAACAGCAGATCCCTTCGACCGCAACACCGAAGTAGGAGATCCGCGATCGTTGTGGCAGCGGTCGAAGGGATGACAATACCTCCTTCGTCGCGTTTATTTCACGGACAACCGCCAAAATGCATTGGCCGAAAGCCAATAGCCCACAGCCTTCTTTGATACCCTTTCCTGCGATGAAATTCCTTTGCGTGCTCCTTCTTGTCCCTGCGGCCCTGCTGTTCGCTCAACAACCGACAACAACTTCAACTCAACAAGGTCCCCCTTGGAACCTGATGCCGGTGCCTGCAAAGATTCAGCCGGGCACAGGCCAATGGCTCGTAAATCAGGCGCTCACGATTTCCATTAGCGGCGCCGACGATCCCCGCGTGCATTCTGCTGCCATTCGCTTTGTCGATCATCTCTCGCGCGCAACCGGCATTCCGCTGCGCTATCAGAGTGGTGACGAAGGCAAGGCGACTGTCTCAATTCGCTGTGAGCATCCCGGCGAAAAAGTTCAGAAGCTCGGCGAAGACGAGTCTTACGTTCTCGACGTCACCGACTCCGGCGCGAAGCTTACGGCCCCAAATCCGCTTGGCGTAATCCACGGACTGCAAACGTTATTGCAGTTGGTCGAACCAGGTCCGCAGGGATTCGCAGCGCTGGCAGTCCACATCGAAGATGCTCCACGCTTCCCCTGGCGCGGCCTCTTGCTCGATGCCTGCCGGCACTGGATGCCTATGGATGTCGTGAAGCGCACGCTCGACGGCATGGAAGCTGTGAAGATGAACGTCCTGCACTTCCATCTGAGCGAGTACCAGGCGTTTCGCGTGGAGAGCAAGAAATTCCCAAAACTGCACGAGATGGGTTCCAACGGCCTCTACTACACGCAGGACCACATTAAAGAAATCATTGCCTACGCGCGCGATCGCGGTATTCGCGTGATGCCTGAATTCGACATGCCCGGACACAGCACGAGCTGGTTCGTCGGCTATCCCGAATTGGCATCCGGACCCGGACCCTATCAGCTAGAGAAACATTGGGGCGTCTTCGATCCCGCGATGGATCCGACCAAAGAATCGACCTACAAGTTCCTCGAGAAATTCATCGGCGAAATGGCCGACCTCTTCCCCGACGACTTCTTTCATCTCGGCGGCGACGAGGTCAACGGCAAGGAATGGGACCGCAATCCGGAAATTCAAGCATTCATGAAGTCCCACAACTTGAAGACCAACGCGGACCTGCAGACCTACTTCAACCAGCACGTAGTAAAGATCATCGAGCACCATAAGAAGACGCCGGTCGGATGGGACGAGGTCCTCACACCCGATCTGCCCAAAGATGTAGTGGTGCAGTCGTGGCGCGGGCCGGAATCGGAAGCAAAGGCCGTACAGGATGGACATCGCGCTCTGCTTTCGAACGGCTACTATCTCGATCTCGCGCAATCGGCGGAAAAACATTATTCGGTTGATCCGCTCGGCGGAGCTGCCGCGCAGCTTTCCCCTGAACAGCAGAAGATGATCCTGGGCGGCGAAGCCTGCATGTGGTCGGAGATGGTCGATGCCGAAAACGTGGACTCGCGCATCTGGCCGCGCAATGCCGCCGTTGCCGAGCGTTTGTGGTCGCCGGGCGACGTTCGCGACGTGAACTCGATGTATCAGCGCATGCAGGTCGTCAGCGAGCGCCTCGATACGCTCGGGCTTACGCACCACTCCGCGCTCCGCACCATGCAGGAGCGCCTAGCGCCGGAGCACGTGGATGCCTTGCGCATCCTCGGGAACGCTGTCGAGCCGGCAAAAGGCTATGCCCGTGCCGCCAGCCATCGCTATGATGTCGATGCGCCCTTGAATCATCTTCCCGATTCGGTACCGCCGGAGAGCTTCGAATCCCGCAAGTTCTCTCAGCTCATCGACCGCATCGTTTCGGGCAGCGCCTCGCCAGATGATGTTGCCCAAGCTCGCGATCTAATGACTGTTTGGAAGATGAACCACGATCGCCTCTCGCCGGCCTTGCAGAATGGCCTGCTGGCAGAAGATGCGCCGCTTTCTCAAAATCTGGCGACTGCCGGAACCATCGGCCTGCAAGCCCTCGACATGTTCACCTCGCATTCAGCCCCGCAACCAGGCTGGGCCGCTCAGCAGATCGCGCAACTCGAACAAATGAAAAAGCCGCAGGCGGAATTGTTGTTGATGGTCGTGCCGGGAGTAGAGAAGTTGGTGCAGAGTCTGGGACGGTAATTTTCTTCAGCCTTGTCATTCCGAGCTCAGCGAGGAATCCCTATCGATACTCGCCCCCGCGGAAGTCGATAGCGATTCCTCGCCGCAAAACCAGCGGCTCGGAATGACATTAACTCGTATCATTCCGATCACCGTGTCATTCCGAGCGAAGCGAGGAACGCAGGCCCGAAGGGCCGAAAGAAGCGCAGCCCAGGGCGTGAGCCCTGGGTTTGTGAGCCCATCGGCCCGAGCCCTGAAAGGGCGGCACTCATGCACACCGATCAATCGAAAATATATCGCGGATCGTAATCAACTCCGGCCTTCTTCAACATAATCAAGAATTCTTCCTTGAAGTCTCGCTTTTTATGATGCGCGGCCTGATTGGCGATGTATTTCTTTACGATGCCGATCTGTGATGGGCTCACGCTGAATGCGCCATATCCTGCTTGCCATCCGAAATCCCGATGGCGTTCACCCATCCATCGCGATGAATTTGACTTAAATGTCATCACAACATCGGCGACATCTTCGCGGGAAGCTCGAACAAGAGATGGACGTGATCGCGCATGCCGCCCGCAATGATGAGGGGAATTTTCGTATTTCTCGCGATGCCTCCAAAATAGGCCCATAGATTTTGAAGCTCATTTTGCGGAATTAAATTCTTTCGTTCTTTCGTGCTGAACACCGCATGAACTGCGATTCTTACGAGCGACTGTGCCATCCGCTGCGTCCTCTCCGGAATTGGGAATTGAAAATGGCACATTATACGAGTCGGACGCACACCGGGTGCCGCCCTTTCAGGGGCTCCGTCATGCACGCTCAATAACCCAGGGCTTACGCCCTGGGCTGCGCTTCTTTCGGCCCTTCGGGCCTGTACTCATCCTCGGTGCCAAAACGGTGACTTCAAACTGCACTCCGATGCGGAACGACGAACCGACCGCCTTCCTCCGTGCTCCCTGTGTCTCCGTGGTGAAAAGGATCCCTTGTTAAACTAAATAGATTCCTATGCGTCACCTCTCCGGTTCTGAAGCGCGCGAAACCTTCCTACGCTTCTTTGAAAGTAAGGGACACCGTCGCGTGCACTCTTCGTCGCTGGTTCCGGCGAACGATCCTACGCTGTTGTTCACGAATGCCGGCATGAACCAGTTCAAGGACGTCTTTCTCGGCATTGAGAAGCGCGACTACTCGCGCGCAACGACCTCGCAGAAGTGCGTCCGGGCCGGCGGCAAGCATAATGACCTGGAGAACGTCGGCTTCACCCGCCGTCATCACACGTTTTTCGAGATGCTGGGGAACTTCTCCTTCGGCGACTACTTCAAGAAGGACGCGGTCGCGTACGCATGGGAGCTGGTCACATCTGAGGAGTGGTACGGCCTGCCCAAAGACAAGCTCTACTGCACGATCTTCAAAGGCGAACAAGGCGTTCCCAAAGACGAAGAAGCCGAGCGCTACTGGCGCGATCAGGGCGTTCCGCAGGAGCGCATCTTCGCCATGGGCATGAAGGACAACTTCTGGGCCATGGGCGACACCGGTCCGTGCGGCCCCTGCAGCGAGATTCACTACGACATGGGACCCGCGGCGTCCGACGCCGGCCACACAGACTGCAAGTTCCCCTGCGACTGCGGACGCTACGTCGAAATCTGGAACCTCGTCTTCATGCAGTTCGACCGCAACGCCCAAGGCCAGCTCACGCCGCTGCCGAAGCCATCAATCGATACCGGAATGGGACTGGAGCGCGTGTCGGCTGTGCTGCAGGGCGTGCTCTCGAATTACGACACCGATCTCTTCACGCCGCTGCTCAAGAGCGCCGCTGAGCTGACCGGAACCGATCTCAAAAAGGAACTCGCAGCCGAACAGCACACGCGTTCAGCCGCGTCGCTGCGCGTGATTGCCGACCATGCGCGTGCCTGCACGTTCCTCATCAGCGATGGAGTGCTTCCCGCAAACGAAGGACGCGGATATGTTCTTCGAAAAATCTTGCGCCGCGGCATTCGCCACGGCAGATTGCTGGGTCAGACAAAGCCGTTCATGCACGAGATGGTGTACGCAGTCAGCGGTCTGATGAAGGATGCATATCCGGAACTGATGGAAAGTTCTCAGCGAGTCTCCCAAATTGTCCTCGACGAAGAACGGCGCTTCGCCCGCACCGTGGACCAGGCGTTGCCAGCTCTAGAAGCGAGGCTTAAGCATGCTCTGCCAAACAAATGGGAATCTGACACGGAATTGCAAGAACAGCTCAAGAAATGGATCAAAGACAACCAGCACGAACATTCGCAGTTGGCTCAGGGACTTTCTGCTTGGGAGGTATCTACAGCAGGTAATCACGTTCACGACTTCAAAGGTCTAGTGGACCGTCTGTATCAAGAATCTCTTTCTCGCGACGATCTTTTGGCTATTCGGGCAGGGATCAAGTCCGGAATTGGTGCCCCTGATTTCACCGGAGAAAAGGCCTTCAAACTTTACGATACGTTCGGTCTTCACCCGGATTTCATGCGCGACGCAGCACGAGACCAAGGGCTTGAATTTGACGAAGCTGGCTTCGAGCATGCCATGCAGGAGCAGCGCGAGCGCGCTCGGGCGTCGTGGAAAGGCGGAGCGAAGCAGTCGGCGAGTCCCGTCTATCGCAATCTCGACAAAACGGTCTTCGAAGGCTACCGGAAGACTTCTTCTCCCGATTGCGAAGTAGTTGCTATCGTGAAAGACGGCCAGGGCGTTCCCGAATTGAAATCGGGAGAAGAAGGCGAGGTCGTGCTCGATCACACGCCCTTCTACGCTGACTCCGGTGGACAGGTCGGCGATATCGGCGTCCTCCGCGACAACTCCGGCAATGTGATTGCCGACGTGAATGGATGCGTGATGCCGGTGCAAGGCGTTCGCGCGCACAAAGTCAAAGCTCGGCAGCCGATTCATCTCGGCGAGAAAGTTGAAGCTGTGGTCCACGCCGACGTGCGTGAGGCGACCAAGCGCAATCACACCGGCACGCATCTGCTCCATGCCGCGCTGCGCGAGACGCTAGGCAAGCACGTAAAGCAGGCAGGATCGCTGGTTGAGCCCGGCCATCTGCGCTTCGACTTCTCGCACTTTACTTCCGTTGCCGACGAAGAGCTGCAGGACATCGAAGACCTGATGAACCGCGAGGTGCTGAAGAACACGCGCGTCGAGACGCTCCAAGATGTTCCGCTCGATGTTGCCATCAACGAGTACAAAGCCATGGCCCTGTTCGGCGAGAAGTATGGCGAGCGTGTGCGCGTGGTGAAGATCGGAGATTTCTCGACCGAGCTCTGCGGCGGCACACATACGTCGGCGACAGGCGAGATCGGCCTGCTCAAGATTCTGCGGGAAGGCAGCGTGTCTTCCGGAGTGCGGCGCGTGGAAGCCGTAAGCGGCGAAGGATCGCTGCAGCACTTCCGCAAAGATCATCAGCTTGAGCACGTGGTTTCGACCTTTATCGGGCGCGCCGACGACTCGCCCGCGCAGGCGCTCAAAACCGAACTCGAACGCCGCGACGAAGAGATTCGCCGCCTGCGCAAAGAGCTGGAGCAGATGCGCATGAAGTCTGCGGCGTCGGCTGTGTCGTCAGCAGCCGATCAGGTTCAGGAAGCAAACGGCATTAAAGTTCTTACGCAGCGCGTGGACAATCTCGAACGCAATCAGATGCGGACGCTGGTGGACAACATGCGCAACAAGCTCGGCTCCGGCGTAGTCGTGCTCGGCTCAGTACAGGATGGCAAAGTCGCGCTGATCGTCGGCGTGACCAAAGACCTGACGCAGCGCGTGCAGGCAGGCAAGATCATCGCCGAGGTCGCAAAGAAGGTAGGCGGCAAAGGCGGCGGACGTCCTGATCTCGCTGAAGCGGGCGGCTCAGAGCCTGGGGCACTGGATTCCGCGTTGAAGAGTTCGGTGGATGTGGTGCGCGCTCTCGCCTCCTAGTGTCACCCAGAAAAACCAACACCAAAACATGACACGGATCACACGGACCCTTCGGGCACGGATTTCACGGATTACATCAAGGCCGGCTCAAGATCAGGTGAGACCTGATTATGAAATCCGTGGTAGTCCGTGTGCGAAGCATCCGTGCGATCCGTGTCGTGTTTTGATTTTGCGCGAAAAATAAAAGGCGGCCAGAACGGCCGCCTTTTGCATTCCAGATTGCGATTTAGTTGTTATCGCGCTTATGCAGCGTTGGACGATCGTCGTCGCTCGACTTGCCTTTGTCGTCCGTCTTGTTCGATGCGCGGCGGAGTGAAGGCTTACTGGCGTCCTTATCGTCCGTGACCTTCTTGCGATTTTCGAGCGCTGCCAGACGAGCTTTGACCTGATCGAACTCCGAGGTCGTGACTACGTACTCGTCCTTCGGAGGCAGGATCTTGGCGATTTCGTCTTGCGTATGCTCCACGCGATCCGGAGTTGCTGGATGCGAAGCGAACGCTTTCGCCAGCGCGCCCGGTTTTTTCTTCTCTGTCGCCTCGATCTTCTCGAAGAAATCGACCATCGCTTGCGGATCGTATCCGCTGGCGTAGAGATACTGCGTACCGAGGTAGTCAGCCTGGGCTTCGAATCCGCGCGAGAACTTCATGAACGTCAGAGGGATGCCGATGCCGGCGGCTTCATACGCCGCGTATCCGATGCCCCCGCCGATGAAGATCAGCGGGATCGTGGCGAAGTTCGCCCAGTTGGCGCGGGTCATCTGGCGCATCGCATGCCGTGCGCAGACGTGCGCGATCTCGTGCGCCATCACGCCGGCGAGTTCGGACTCGTCGTCGGCCGCAAGGATGGTGCCGGTGTTGACGTAGAAGAATCCGCCCGGAAGGGCGAAGGCGTTGATCTGGTCGTCGTCGATGACCTTGATCGTGAACGGCACTTTCGCATCCGAGTGGCGGACCAGATTCTGGCCGATGCGGTTCACATACTCGGTGATAACCGGATCGGTGATCAGCTTCGCGCTCTGCTCCACTTGCTGGGCGTACTGCTTGCCCATCGCAACTTCCTTCTCCAACGAATACCAGTTGCCGAGACCCTTGCCGCCGATATCGCGATTGCCGATGGCGTTCACGTCATCGAGGCTGCCCTTCTTGACTTTGTCGTAGCTCGGGACTGGTTCGATCTTAGGGTCTTTCGAATCATCTTTGGATTTGTCGGATTTATCTTTTGGCTGAGCAACGGCGGGGAGAACTAAGGTGATTGAAAGGACTCCGGCCAGCAACTTGGATAGGAAGTTCATGATGCTTTACTCCGTTCGCGCGCGGCGGTTCCGAGACACGGATGCCTAACCTGTATAGACGTGAGTTTTGGCAGCTAAGTTTCGGTAAAAACGCACTTAATTCAGCTGGCCCGTCCCCGATCGCGCCAGTCCTTAGTGTACCCCCTGTGGCAAGCTGCTGATAGCGTTTTGAGTCGATTTGGGACAGCCCGCCTCGTACAGAACCCGCTGCGGTAGCGGCGGGAGCCGTCCGCTAGACACGCAGTCTCACCTTGTCCCCCGTAGGCAGCTTGAGGATCACTATGTCCGAGGCGATCCACTCGCCGCGGCTATCTTCGTCAGCGGTGACGCGGATCTCCGCGTTGTCCCGCAGCGATTCGGCGGCGCTTTGTAACCGCTGGGACGAAGGAACTCCATCGCCAAATCGCACCCGGCAGCGCTGAATGTTGACTCGCCGCAGATACCCAGTCTTTCCAGCAACATAGATGTACTTGCCTGCTTCCCGCTTAGTCCCCTCGACAACGAGGCCCTCGAAAATGCCCTTGGTCGCAAACAGTGGAAGCGTGGCAAGAAAGAGGCAAAGCGCCAGCGATAAGTGTTTGACCCCAATCCGGCGATGCAAGTAGCCGCACATCTGTGGGTGAGATGCACATCGTACGTCGGGAGATGACGGCGGCTACTTGGCGAAAAAGCTGAGTGCCGAGTTAGGCACGCGGCGACAGTTCGCGGGCGCTTGCTTCAGTCGTAGTACTCCAATCCCAAGTGCGTGATCATCTCCTCGCCGCGCAGATGGCGCAGCGTGTTCTTCAGCTTCATTGACTGAATGAAGAGGTCATGTTCGGGATAGAGACCAGGTGCCGTCATTGGTGATTTGAAGTAGAAGCTCAGCCACTCCTGGATGCCGATTCCCTGCAGTTCGGGCGTTCGTTGAGCCAGATCGAGGAAGAGGACGAGATCGAGAACGATCGGAGCTGCGAGGATCGAGTCGCGACAGAGGAAATCGACCTTGATCTGCATGGGGTAGTTGAGCCAGCCGAAGATGTCGATGTTGTCCCAACCCTCTTTGTTGTCGCCCCGCGGCGGGTAGTAGTTGATTCGGACCTTGTGAAAGATATTGCCGTAAAGCTCGGGATAGAGATCGGGCTGCAGGATGTGCTCGAGCACGCCGAGCTTGGACTCCTCTTTGGTCTTGAATGACTCCGGATCGTCCAGCACCTCGCCGTCGCGATTGCCGAGAATGTTGGTCGAATACCAGCCGCTCACGCCCAGCATGCGCGCCTTGAACGTCGGAGCGAGGACGGTCTTGATCAGAGTCTGCCCCGTTTTGAAATCTTTTCCGCAGATAGGAGCGCTGTTTCGACGCGATAGCTCCTGCATGGCGGGAATATCGACCGTCAGGTTCGGAGCGCCATTAGCAAATGGCACGCCTTCCGAGAGCGCCGCATAGGCGTAGATCATCGAAGGCGCAATGTCCTGGCTGTTCTGCTGCAGAGCCTTCTCGAATGCCTTGACCGATCTGTGCGCTTCGCCCTGCTGCATAAAGATTTCGGTCGAGCCACACCAGATCATGACCAGCCGATCGGCCCCTGAGCTCTTCTTGAACTCGCGGATGTCGGCACGGACCTGCTCGGCCAGATCCATCTTCGACTTGCCTTTTTTCACGTTGTGGCCGTCGAGCTTCTTCACGTAGTGCCGATCGAACACTGCCTGGCGTGGCTTTACTGATTGCAGAAAGGGCTTTACTTTGTCGAGCAGATCTTTCTCGATCACGCCGGCCTTGCTGGCCGCCGTGTACATGTCGTCTTCGAAGATGTCCCAACCTGTAAAGACGAGATCGTTGAGACCAGCAAGAGGCACAAACTCCTTCACCTTAGGCGTGCGGCCTTCGGTGCGCTTGCCGAGACGCACGGTGCCCATCTGCGTCATTGAGCCGATCGGCTTTGCATGGCCTTTGCGGACGGCTTCGACTCCGGCAACGAAGGTGGTCGCCACGGCTCCCATTCCGGGAATCATGATGCCTAGCTTGCCTTTGGCAGGCGCGATCTTGTCAGAGGCAGTCTTCTTCTCTTTCGCCATTCTCGGCTCGTCACTCCTAGTAAATTTGCGAGGTGAAGTGCAAAAGATTTATGTTCTCGTAACCAGAGTTGATTTGCAAACTTCGGGGATTGAACACGGAGGACACGACAGTCTTTTCTTATTGTCATTCCGAGCCGCGCTGTTGCGGTGAGGAATCCCTATGGACTCCACTGCGATTGCGTTCGCGACAGGATCTTGAATTGCTTTTTCAAGAATCGCTGTGAGTCTGTGACATTCAGAAATAGTCTCAGTTCTGGTGTTTCCTCGGCTTCAAAGGAGTCCGCAGGGATTCCTCCGCCAAAACCGGGCGTTCGGAATGACAGAGAAGACGCCTTCGTGCTCGCCTTTCCAGCCAGCTACAATTCCAGCGCATGAATACGAAGAAAGTCGCAGTCGTTACCGGCAGCTCCAGCGGCTTCGGCTTGGTGACGGTCGTGGAACTCGCAAAAGCCGGTTACTTCGTCGTCGCAACGATGCGCGATTTGCGGCGGCGCGAGCGACTGGACGCTGCGCTCGCGTCTGCCGGCAATCTAGCTGATCGAGTCGAGGTGCAACAGCTCGACGTAACAGAGTTCGAGAAAAGTCCTTCAGTCATCTCCGATATTGCGCGCGATCACGGACGCATCGACGTCCTCGTGAACAACGCTGGGTTCGCCGTAGGCGGATTCGCTGAAGATGTCGCGCTCGACGAACTGCGCCTGCAACTCGACACAAACTTTTTCGGACAAGTCGCGGTCACGAAAGCAGTGCTCCCAACTATGCGCGCGCAGAAGTCCGGACACATCATTATGGTCTCTTCCATTTTGGGACTGATCGGCCAACCGATGGTCTCAAGCTATTGCGCCTCGAAGCACGCGCTCGAAGGATGGGCTGAAGCGCTGCGCATCGAAGTTCGGTCCCTTGGGATCAAGGTGGTGCTGGTTGAGCCGGGCGGCTACAAGACAGATATCTGGACTCGCAATGTGCTAGTCAGCCGAGCATCGACGGACGGAACGTCTCCTAATAAAGAACGTAGCCGCAGATATGTCGATGGCGTGAAGGAATCGCATCGAGAGTTGCCAGATCCAATCGAGGTTGCACGCCTGATCGCTCGCATCGCTCAGGATCCAAATCCAAAATTGCGCTACCGCACCGGACGCGACGCCAAGATGGGCTATTTCATGCGCGCACTGCTCCCGTGGAACGTGTGGGAGCGTATGGTGGAAAAGCGAACCAAAGTTGGTTGAGGAGAGACTCGTGAGTGCTCCATTGCAGGACAAAGTTGCGATCGTGACCGGCGGAAGCCGAGGCATCGGTTTGGCTATCGCAGAGAAGCTCGCTGAAATGGGCTGCGAAGTGGTGATCACCGCGCGCAAGCGCGATGAACTGGAAAAGGCTGCGCAAGGGATTCGCAAGAATGGCGGCAAATGTGAGGGCATTGCCTGTGACGTAAGTTCTCTTACTGACGTGCAGCAACTCGCGGAGAAAATCGGCGATGGTCGGAAGAAACTCAAAATCGTTGTAAACAACGCCGGGATCGGCGGCTTTTCCGCTCCGCTGCACGAGACGGATCCCGAGACTTGGGACAAGATCATGAATACCAACCTGCGGGGCGTGTACTACATGATTCGTGCGTTTGCTCCAATGTTGATCGCTAACGGCGGAGGCGACATCGTGAACATCTCCTCGCTCGCCGGCAAGAACGCCCTGCCGAATGGCGCAACTTACTCGGCTTCGAAATGGGGATTGAATGGATTGTCGTACTCGGTTGCCGAAGAACTGCGCGCGCGCAATATTCGTGTGACGGTGGTCTGTCCCGGATCGGTGAACACTGACCTGAGTCCGCACACCGGAAAGAACGTTAGCAAAATGCTGCAGCCTGCCGACGTCGCGCATGTGGTGGCAATGGTTGTTACGCAGTCGCCGCAGTCGTTTGCCAGCGAGATTCTTTTGCGGCCTACGCAAAAACCCTAGGAGTTAACACGAAGGTCACGAAGTTCACCCCAAGGTCACGGAGAGTCTCTTTTCAATTTCTGCGGTTGAGAAGTTATTCTGAAGTTCTCCGTGACCTTGAAATTGTGACTTCGTGACCTCCGTGTTAACCCCCATCCAAAACGGTACCCCGCAGACGTTGCTCATCGACGCGGATGACACGCTCTGGGAGAACAATATCTACTTCGAGCGGGCAATTGCAGATTTCATCACTTTCCTCAACCACCGCGAGTTCACACCTGAGCAGGTTCGCGAGCGGTTGAATGAAGTCGAGCGCGAATCCATCAAGACCCACGGATACGGCATTCGCAGCTTTGCCAACGCGCTCTGCAAGACATTCGAATGCCTGAGCGTCGAAGAATTGACGACGGAATTGCGTGACAAGATTCATGCATTCGCCTTTCGCATCGCCGAGAACCCGGTAGAGATCATCACGGGAGTTCCGGAGACGCTTAAGCATCTCACCGCACGAAAACATCACCTGATCCTCATGACTAAAGGCCATCCTGCCGAGCAGATTTCCAAAGTGGAACGTTCAGGGTTGCAGGAGTACTTCGCAGCCGTGGAGGTGGTGGCAGAGAAGAATGCCGGAGCCTATCACGCTGTCGCTGAAAAGTATGGCCTTGATCAGGAGGTCACTTGGATGGTCGGCAACAGCCCCCGCTCAGACGTAAATCCCGCGCTGGAGGCTGGTCTCCACGCTGTGTTCGTTCCGCACGATATGACGTGGGTGCTCGAACACGAAGAGATCGGCGCGCCATCACGCGCCGGACAGAGGCTGCTGACGCTGGAGCGGTTTACGGAGCTTCAGAGGCACTTCTGAGCGCCAATTGATGGTTGCTGATACAGACGTTTTCCGCCCTAACCGCTCTAAGTCTCGGATGGTCAAAGCGTTAGCTGTGAAAACCGCATTAGTACCGGTGAGTCTTCCTATGCACGATTCCTGAAACTTTCATCTGTTTTCGGGTTTTAATCAGGGGACGAACTGCTGTACTGTCGCACTGGAGAGACGTTTCTATGCACAAGAATCGGAAGCTATTGGCCTCGCTGCTTCTGCTTCTAACGTTGACTTCGGCGCTCGCCGTCGTCGCCGCCGACAAGAAGAAAAACAAAAAGTCGAAGGCGCAGGCCAACGCTGCTGCGATGCAGATGGACGAGCAGAAGCGCGCGATCCATGTGCTCAATCGCTTTACGTTCGGCCCACGGCCCGGCGACGTGCAACGCGTCGAGGCCATCGGGATCGACAACTGGTTCGAGCAGCAGCTTCATCCGGAGAAGATCGACGACTCGGCGCTCGAAGCGCGGCTCGCTCCGTTCCGAACGCTGAAGATGAGCACCAATGAGCTGGTGCGCGATTTCCCTCCTCCGCAGGTGATCAAGGCAGTAGAGAAGGGAAAAGCTTCAATCCCGCGCGATCCGCAGGAGAAGGCAATCTACGAGGCGGCACTTGATCGTCAACGACAGAAACAGGAAGCCAAGCAGGATGCGGCGAATGCCCAGAACGCAGCGCTGAAGGGCGATGCTCAGCCGACGCAAGATGCCGGCAACGGGCGCCGGCGTAAAGGCGGCGCTGACGTGGAAGATCGCATGTATGCGTCACTCAGCGCTGACTCTCTGATGGACGAGGCTCCGGACCAGCGCTTCAAAGATCTGATGAAGATGGGGCCCGACGACATGCGCGCGGTTGCGCGTTCGTTGAACCAGCAGGAGCGCGAACGTCTGGTCGATGGTTTCACGCCGCAACAGAAAGAAACGTTGCTGGCGATGGTGAATCCGCAGCAGGTGGTTCAGAGCGAGCTTACACAGGCGAAGCTGCTGAGAGCGATTTACAGTGAGCGCCAACTCGATGAAGTGATGACCGACTTCTGGATGAATCACTTCAACATTTTCATCAACAAAGGCGCCGACCGTTACATGCTCACGGCGTATGAGCGCGACGTGATCCGTCCTCACGCGCTGGGCAAGTTCAAAGATCTGCTGGTCGCCACCGCGAAGAGCCCTGCGATGCTCTTCTATCTCGATAACTGGCAGAGCATCGGCCCGGACTCCGACTTTGCTCGCTTCGGCGGACAGCTCCAGCGGCCTGGGCGTCTGCGTCGTGGGCCGTTTGGAATGATCGTCTATGAACCACCGCCGCCGCGTCGAGAACAGAATCCGGAACAAAAGAAAAAGCGTGCGAGTGGACTGAACGAGAACTACGCGCGCGAGATCATGGAACTGCACACGCTCGGCGTTGATGGCGGCTACACGCAGAAAGATGTCACGGAACTCGCGAAGGTGCTAACCGGTTGGACGATAGACAAACCGCAGCAGGGCGGCGAGTTCAAGTTCGACGAACGTCGCCACGAGCCAGGCACGAAGATCGTGCTCGGCCAGAAATTCAAAGACGACGGCGAGAGCGAAGGCATGAAGGCGCTCGATATGCTCGCGCATCATCCTTCGACCGCACACTTTATCTCTAAGAAGCTGGCGATGCGGTTTGTCTCGGACGATCCGCCAGAGTCGCTGGTGGATCGAATGGCGCAGACGTTTATGAACTCCGACGGGGACATCCGCGACGTACTGCGCACAATGTACCAGTCTCCGGAATTCTGGGCACCGCAGACGTATCGGGCAAAAGTAAAGACTCCGCTGGAATTCGTCGTTTCCGCAATCCGCGCCTCAGGGGCGGATGTGCAGACTCCGCAGGCTCTCAACAATCAACTGCAAAAGCTCGGCATGCCTCTTTACGCGATGCAGCCTCCCACCGGCTACTCGATGAAAGCCGATGCGTGGGTGAACTCAGCCGCGCTGCTGAACCGCATGAACTTCGGCTTGGCTTTGGCTGCGGGAAAACTGCCGGGCATTCAATGGAGTCCGTCGGCAACGGTGAACGAGAATCAATTGCCGAACGATCCTGCGGGAGCATTGGCAAACTTTGAAAATGTCCTGCTTGACGGCGATGTTTCCAAGCAGACGCACACGACGATTCTGAATCAACTGAACGATCCGCAAGCTGCCGCACGCAACAATGTTCCGGCAGCCCAAGGCACGAATTTGCGATTAATCGCTGGATTACTTCTGGGATCACCGGAGTTCCAGCGCAGATAGCTTGACGCGGACAATCTCCGCAGCAGAACTGGAGTAGATATGGCAATCACAAGAAGAGCATTCCTGAAAGGTGGCGCGATGGCGCTGGTCGGAACCTCAGCGATCCCGAGCTTCCTCACCCGTGCGGTCTATGGATCGACGGCTCCCATTACAGGAAAGAAGCGGCTGGTGGTGCTCTTTCAGCGAGGCGCCGCCGACGGTCTGAATATCGTCGTGCCTCACGGGGAACAGGCGTACTACGCGATGCGTCCGACGATTGCCATTCCGCGTCCTTCCACCTCGCAACTCTCAGCCATTGATCTCGATGGCTTCTTTGGACTGCATCCTTCCATGGAAGCATTCAAGCCGCTGTGGGACCAGGGACATCTCGCGATCATCCATGCGGCCGGCTCTCCCGACGAGACGCGCTCGCACTTTGACGCTCAGGATTTCATGGAATCGGGAACTCCTGGCATGAAGGCCACCGAAGATGGCTGGCTCAATCGCGCGATGCAGACGCTTCAGGAGCAGCACTCGCCTTTCAGCGCAGTCGCATTGAGCACAGCGCTGCCGCGTACGCTTGCCGGAAAATTTCCCGCAGTCGCGTTGAGCAACATCAACGATTTTGGTGTTGGCGGGCGCAACCCGAGTGCGGCGCCTATCAGCAACACGTTCGAGGCGATGTATGCGCAGTCGGTTGACAGCGTTCTGCACGGCACCGGCCAAGAGACGTTCGAAGCTGTGAAGATGCTCAAGGCGGCCGATCCGGCGCGCTACACACCTGCTCCCGGAGCGAATTATCCACGTGGCAGGTTCGGTGACAGCCTCCGACAGGTCGCGCAATTGCTGAAAGCTGATCTCGGAGTGGAAGTCGCATTCGCCGACATCGGCGGATGGGACCACCACGTGAACGAAGGCAACACGCAAGGCCAGCTCGCGAACCTGCTGCGCGAGTTCTCGCAATCGATCGCCGCATTCTGGAACGATCTCGGAGATCTCGGCGAAAACACGGTGCTAGTCTCGATGTCAGAGTTCGGACGCACCGCGCGACAGAACGGCACTGGCGGCACCGACCACGGGCACGCGAACGTGATGTTTGTAGTAGGAGGTCCAGTGCGCGGTGGAAAAGTATATGGACGATGGCCCGGACTCGATCAGTCGCAGCTCTATCAAGGCCGCGATCTTGCACTCACAACCGATTTCCGCCAGGTGCTTGGAGAGATGGTGTACCGACACTTAGGCAATCGCGATCTCGCGGACGTCTTCCCGGGCTTCCAGAATTCACCGAGCAGATTCTTGAGAATTTTGGGATAGCGGCAAAGACAAATATTGCCAAAGGAAATTCTTTCACGCCCCGCCAGAAACTTGGGTTTTAAGATGCGGAGGATGGGAACTCTTCCTCCGCTGAAGCCTTTGCACTCTGAAGCTTCGCTCAGCAAAGCGAAGCTAACCAAATTAGCCCAGCTTACTGATGAGGAGATTCTGAGATCTTTGCGACCTGGCAGCAAAGATTGTCTCAAAGCCCGCGAAGACGGTACGCTTCTCGACGGACATCATCGTATTTGTATTCTGCGGCAACGCGGAATCAATGTAGACACGTTGCCGCGCGAAATTATCCCGAGCGCGACTGCTTCAGAACCGAGTAACTCATGACAAGCACAAAGCTGTATTGGATCGATGGCCCATGGCCAGGGCAACTTGCGATCGCCGCGCGACCTCGGGGCGGAGAATGGCTCCCGGATGAGATGTCCACCTGGCGCCGAGCCGGAATCAGTCACATTGTCTCTTTGCTTACATCCGAAGAAGAGAAAGATTTGAGTCTTAAAAATGAGGATCGAGAAGCTGAATCACAGGGAATGACATTCACTTCTTTTCCGATTCCCGATCGTCAGATTCCAGCTTCGGAAACATCAGTCCGAAGCTTAGTCGAGAGGCTCACGTCCGAACTCTTGAGCGGGAAAAAAGTCGTAATTCACTGCAGACAAGGAGTGGGCCGTAGCGGGTTGGTTGCCGCATCGATTCTTATCGGCAGAGGCTTTACTCCTGGAGCAGCTACTGATCAACTCAGTCACACTCGTGGAGTTCCAGTCCCTGAAACGGTCCAACAACGAGAGTGGCTTGATCGTTTCGCATCGACGATCGTCACTTCCCGATAATTTCCTCAACTCGGAAATCCAAACTACGTATTTCCGGTGTCCAACTCTCCAGAAAATTCTCGACTCAACAAAAATACTGCGCCCTGTGAATCCTGTGGAAGCTCTGAACAAAATTTCTCTGCGAAAATTTCTGGCGATGAGCAGCGTTTCTTCAAGCGACACTGCAACATCTCTCTCCAGATTCTCGGAACGAACAACTTGGGAGAAATTTTTCTCATGCTGCATCACATTTTTTTCTTTCACGCAAGTGATTGAACGTTTATTGCTCACGAAGTCATCTCTGGATGCGTTGACAAAAATTCCGTGCGGGTTAGAATACGAATGCTTCCTGTCACTTCTTGAGTAGAAATCACCCGACCTTGAATTCAGTGCTGACCCAATCCGAGCTACCTGCGTTGACGCTGCATGCGCAGGGCAAGGTGCGGGACATCTATGAAGCGGGTGAGCATCTCCTCTTCGTTGCATCGGACAGAATCTCGGCGTTCGATCACATTCTCGCCAGCACGATTCCCGATAAGGGAAAAGTTCTTACGCAGCTCTCGCTCTTCTGGTTTGAGTTTCTGCGCAATGTGGTTCCGAATCACGTGATCACCGCGCGCGTGGAAGATTATCCGGAGCAACTGCGAGAATTCGGCGAACAGCTTCGCGGACGATCGATGCTCGTACGACGCGCGAAGATGTTTCCGGTGGAATGCGTCGCACGCGGATACCTTTCCGGCTCCGGCTGGAAGGAATATCAACAGACCGGAGCGGTCTGTGGAATTAAACTGCCTGCCGGACTGCGCGAGTCCGATCGCTTGCCCGAACCGATCTTCACTCCAGCGACGAAATCAACGAGTGGACACGACATCAACATCCCCTTCGCCGAAGTGACGAAGATGGTCGGACAATCCACGGCAGAGAAGCTGCGCGATCTGACAATTCGCATCTACTCGCTCGTGGTGGAGCACGCGACAAAACACGGCATCATCATTGCTGATACAAAGTTTGAATTCGGCCTGATCGATGGGAACATCGCTCTTGCCGATGAAGTACTCACTCCTGACTCCTCGCGCTTCTGGCCGGCCGAGAGCTACCGTCCTGGAGGACCACAGCTCTCCTACGATAAGCAATTTGTGCGCGACTATCTTGAATCGATTCGGTGGGACAAGAACCCACCGGCTCCCGCGCTGCCCGACCACATTGTTCAGAAGACGCGCGAGAAATACATTCAGGCGTACCGTCAACTCTCCGGCAAGGAGCTCGAACTGTGACGCTCGTTGACTGGGGCATTGTTGGCGTGATTTTGCTTTCGATCCTGTTATCGGCTGCTCAAGGGTTCTTGTACGAGATCTTCTCTCTGGCCGGAGTGGTTCTCGGATACTTGAGCGCGGTTTGGGGGTATCACCGTCTCTCGGGCGTGTATCGCCCATACGTCAACGCAACTCAATACGCTGACATCGCCGCCTTCCTGACGATCTTTTTTGCTGTGCTGATCCTTGCAGGAATGGTCGGACGCCTCGCACGTTGGGCGATGAAGGAAGTGGGATTCAGTTGGGTTGACCGTCTGCTCGGAGGAGCCTTCGGGCTCGTTCGAGGCGTCGCTATCGTCACCGTCGGCGTGCTTGCGATCGCCGCATTTGCTCCTGACAATCAAGCCCTCGCCCGGTCGAGCATGGGCGGCTACTTCCTGGTGGCCGCTCGCACTGCGACCTGGGTTGCGCCTTACGATTTGCGCGCGCGTGTGCGCGCTGGGGCGCAGGCGATTGGCAAATGGCAGGAGGATGCGGAGTTGCGCGCCGAGTCTGGGAAGAAAGCTGCCCCGGCGGGGACAGCCAAGTAGTTTTCATTCGCTCATACCTGCGGCCTTGTGGGCTGCCTGCTGTTGACTTATTTACTGGCGTGTTTTGGAGGCTCTGTGAAGAACCAGCTTGAGGCACTCGTCGCGCAAATGCATGAGTCCGGCATTCTCTATTCTGAAGCAGTCCGCGAATTCAAGAAGCGCTTCATCATGAACGTGCTCGACCGCAATCATGGAAATCAGAGCAAGGCAGCCCGCGAGCTCGGGATGCACCGCAATACCCTCAGCCGCACCATCTCTGAACTGAATCTCGATCTAGGAGAGCTGCGCAACGGCGCTCGCCGTCCTCCGCGCAGCGCCCGCCCCGAATTGGAACCGCTGGAGAGAAAAGCTGTACGATGAAGGGATGAAGCTTCGCCAAGCCGACGACGAGGCAATCGGGACACAGTCAACTCAAAAGCATTCACCTGCCATATCTGGTCCGAAACTGAAGACCGGGTGGGCAGGTGCTGCTGAACTTGAAACGAGCCAGGCATCTTCGATTTACACGAAGCCTGGCTTCGATTGGAAAGCCGCAGACGCTTACCTGTTCGACATCGATGGCACTCTGCTGAACAGCCGTGACGCTGTTCACTATTTCGCGTTTCATCACGCCGTAGAGCAGGTCTTTGGCCTGGACTTCCGCATCGACGGCGTTCCCATTCACGGCAATACTGATGTCGGGATTCTCCGTGCTTACCTCGAAGCAGCGAGGGTGCCGGAGAGTCAGTGGCGCCCAAAACTTCCGGATGTACTACGAATCATGACTGCGGAGGTCGAGCGCAATGCCGCCGATCTTCGTCCAGAGCTATGTCCCTCGATTCGCGAAGTGGTCGAGCTTCTATCAGCAGAAGGAAAGCTTCTCGGCGTGGCGTCGGGCAATCTTGAGCCGGTCGGCTGGGCAAAGCTTCGCGCTTGCGGCTTGCGCGATTACTTCTCGTTCGGAGCTTTTTCGGGAGAGCGGGAAAAACGAGATGACATCATTGCCTTCGGAGTGCAGAAAGCTCGTGAATTCCGATGCGCCAATGCGACTGTCTATGTTGTCGGCGACACGCCCGCCGATATTCGCTCTGCCCATGCGAACCACATCGCCGCAATCGCTGTTGGGACGGGAATCTACAGCTTTGAAGAGTTGCTTGCGCACTCTCCGGAAATGTGCGTCTGCTGCTGCCGTGACTTAATGCAAGGCTAGGCGCAAGAAAGCTTTCCTGCTTCGTTCAAAGTTGCAGCTCGACTAGAATCTCACCATGCGTAAGTGTCTCGTTGTGATCGCTGGCGTATGCCTCCTGTGTCCTGCATATGGAGCCAGCAAGAACGAGCGCAACCGGAAGAAAGCGGAAAAGGACTACACTGCGGCGATCGATTCCATTCGGGCTGGCGATTTCGCGCGCGCCAAGGATCTTCTCGATGAAGCTGTTGAACTCGACCCGAATAACATCCAGGTCCTTACTGCCCAGGAACTCCTGAGGCAGAATGACATTCGTCAGAGAATCAGGCAAGGCACACAGGACGTTGCTTCGGATAACACTGAGCAAGCGATCGCGCAGTTTCGCGCGGCTTTGGCCCTCGACCCCAAGAACGCCGTGGCACAGCAGGCATTGCATTCCGCGCTGGCCGGCAACTCGCCGTCGGAACCAAAACTGCGTTACCGCGACGCTGACGACATATATCTTGAGCCCAAAGATGCGCCCCACGATTTTCACTACAGAGGCGACACACGCGGACTCCTGGATGCAGTTTGGAATGCCTATGGCATACGTCTGCTGATCGACAACTCCGTCACCAGCAAGCAGCAACGCTTCGACATTGATGGTGCGCGTTTCGCTACGGCTATCACCATCGCCTCGCAGATGACAGACACGTTCTATGTTCCCGTTGCCGCCAACCAGGCGCTGATCTTTGCCGATACTCCCGAAAATCGAAGGAACTTTGAGCGTCTGGCGATGCGCACGTTCTACATTGGCGATGCATCATCGTCTCAGGACATCAATGACGCTGTCACTCTTCTGCGAACGATCTTCGATATCCGCTTCGTCAGCGCTACGCCGACTTCCAATCAGGTAACGGTGCGCGCGCCGATGCCGATGCTGGATGCTGCAACCCGCATCCTGGAAGATCTGTATTCGGGCAAGCCGCAGGTCATGCTGGAGGTGAACGTCTATCAAGTGGAGCAGACGTTGGCACGCGATCTGGGACTGCTCATCCCAACTCAGTTCACCCTCTTCAACGTGAATACCGAAGCGCAGAAACTGCTGAGCGGCGCGAATCAGAACCTCATCAATCAGCTCATTTCCAGCGGCGCGATCAATCAAGCAAACAGTTCCTCGATCGCCGCGCTTCTTGCGGGACTTGCTGCAGGTGGGCAGAATTCGATTCTGAATCAACCGATTGCCACTTTCGGCGGCGGCATTTCCCGAAGTGGACTCATCATTCCCGGGACTTCGCTGCATGCATCGCTGAACACTTCATCATTCCGTTCTCTCGATCGTGTAATGCTGCGCGCCGAGCAGGGCGATCCTGCCACTTTTCGCGACGGTACCCGCTATCCGATCCTGAACGCCAGCTTTGCTCCAATTTTCAACAACGCCGCGATCTCGCAAGTGCTGGGCAATGGTTCGTTTACTGCGCCGTTCCCATCTTTTTCTTACGAAGACCTGGGGCTCACGCTGAAGGCAACGCCGATAATTCACGACACGCGCGATGTTTTATTGAAATTGGAATTCCAGCTTCGTGGTCTCGGCGCGACGCAACTCAACGGCGTACCAGTGATTACCAATCGCGAGTACACAGGCACCATAGGAGTGCCGGTGGGAGCCACGGCCATACTGGCAGGAATGGTGACAAGGCAAGAGCAACTAAGTCTGCAGGGACTGCCCGGCATTGCTCAGCTTCCAATTCTCGGACCCGGCACATCGCTCCGCAATAAGCAGATCGATGACGCCGAGCTATTGATCACGATCCAACCCCATCTGGTGCGCGATTCTCTGCACAATGCGAACGCCAGCACGGTATTTGTGCCCCCGCCCAGCACGCCCTAAATTCGAGTGACTACTTCTTCTGTGACTCGCTCGCCTCAAAGTCGACCATTTGCTTCAATACTTCGATGGGCGTGTCGTTCACGTTTTCGATTTTCCGGCCGTTCAGGAACAAGGTAGGAGTTGCGTTGACGCCGACGGACACACCCAGCTCGTATTGCTGATTAACGCGAGCCTTTGTTTCCGCTGAATTCGCGCAAGTCGAGGTTGCGGTAGCATCGACGCCTGCGTCAGTTGCGAGCGCACTTAACTTCGCCGCAGCAGTCTGATCCGTAATCTGCTCCTGTTGATCGAAAACTGAGTGGAAGAATTTCCAGAACTTGTCGGGATTGCTTCGAGCGATGCAATCCGCGTAGTCCGCAGCAAGGTCAGCCCATTTGTGAATGTTGGAAAGAGGAAAGTTTTCAAATACGAGTCGCGCATTGGGTGACTCATTCATGAGCTGTTCCAATTTGGGCTGCGCTTTCTTGCAGTGAGGACATTCGAAATCGCTGAACTCCACGATCTCGACCGGAGCGCTCGCGCTTCCCTGCACTGCACCCTTCGCTTCCGCAGCGAGCTTGTTCCGCACCGGGCCAAATGGATCAGCTCCAAAAGGAATGATTTGACCAATGAACGCGTGCTCCAGATCGCTTCCGACGTAAAATGCCGTCCGTTGTTGAGGAGGTTCCCCGAACGTAACCACGACCTCAGTGATGCCGGGCACTTCAGAAGGTCGCACGCTCTCGACCTTCCACTTAATCATTGGGTCGTAGCCAAACATGTGATGCATGAACGAATTCAGCATCTCCATGCTCGGCCGCCTTACCGTGATCGTCGTAACTGCAGATTCCTTCGCGGCAGGAGCAGCTTTTTGAGTGCGAGCGGACTTCGTGGTCTGAGCGGAGATCATGCCGGCAAAAAGTGCGGCACAGCAAACAAGGCGAATTGTCGTCTTCAAATGTTTCCTCTCTGTGAGTACCAGCCGCAGCAGCGACTGGGTAAGTAACCCGTCCGCCACCGTGGACGGTACCGATTTCAATTCGGGAACTTCAGCACTCGCTTTCATATTTGGCGGCAATGGGAAAACGCCGCCCGGTGCCAAAGGCTTTCTGGCTGATCTTCAAAACTGGCGCCGCCTGCTGACGTTTGTACTCACTGCGCTCGATCATACGAATCACTGACATTACCAGCTTGCAGTCGTAACCGTGTTCTTTAGCAATCTCTTCAGCCGTTTTGTATTCCTCGACGTAGCCTTGCAGAATGCAGTCGATGACGTCGTACGGCGGCAGCGTGTCCTGGTCGGTTTGATTCGGACGCAGCTCCGCCGACGGTACCTTTTCGATCGTGGAGCGGGGAATCACCGGCGAAATCCCATTTCGGTATTCGGCCAGGCGATACACCACAGTCTTCGGCACGTCTGCGATCACCGCCAGCGCCCCACACATGTCCCCGTACAGCGTGCAGTAGCCGACCGCCATCTCCGATTTGTTTCCCGTCGTGAGCACGAGCGCTCCGAACTTGTTGGAAAGGGCCATCAGCGTTGAACCACGAAGACGCGATTGCAGATTTTCTTCCGTAAAGTCCTCGGGCAGGCCCTGGAATAACGGATTCAGCGCCTCGCGAAAAGAGTCGAATGTTGAAGTGATCGGGATCACTTCGTATCGGATTCCCAGATTTTGCGCCAGCTCGCGCGCGTCATCTTTGCTGCCTTGCGATGAATACGGACCCGGCATGGAAACTCCGGTCACGTTTTCCTTCCCAAGAGCATCCACCGCGATTACCGCAGTCAGGGCGCTATCGATTCCTCCGCTCAGTCCTATGACGGCTTTCTTGAATCCGCATTTTTGAACATAGTCGCGTGTGCCAAGCACTAATGCGGCGTAAGCAGCGGCCTCAGAAAGACTGGGCTGATCGTGGATGTCACCGGCCAAAGTCTCGGTGTCGAATAACACTAGGTCTTCCTCAAAAGATTTGGCCTGAGCCAGCACACGTCCATCTGCGCCGATTACCAGGCTCGATCCATCGAAGATCAGGCCATCGTTGCCGCCTACCTGATTGCACATCACGATGGGAACTTTGAAATCAGCCGCAATCGCCTGCAGCATCTTTAGCCGGATTTCCCGTTTGTGAACTGTGAACGGCGAAGCAGAGATATTGAGGACGAGATTGCCACCGGAGCGAACCAACTCTTCTACCGGATCGATGTTGTACAGACGCTTCTGCCAGAAATGTTTATCGTTCCAGGCGTCCTCGCAAATAGTGAGCGCCACTTTAGAGCCGTTGAATCCGAAGACCTCTTGCTTCCGCGCTGGAGCAAAGTAGCGATCTTCATCGAAGACGTCATAGGTCGGCAGTAACATCTTCGATTGCATGAACTCCACGCGGCCATCGCACAGCCAGGCAGCGGAATTCATCACAGATTTTCCTGTTTCGCTCTTCGCCGGCGTGACGAGCCCGCAGATAACGGAAATTCCCTGGGTCTCTCGGGCAATTCGGCCAAGCGTCTCGCCGTTGCGTGTAACAAAGGATGGTTTCTCTACCAGATCCCGTGGCGGATATCCGCAGATTGCCAATTCGGGAAAGAGAATGAGATCGGCCCCGCGTTGTTGTGCCTCGCGTGTATAGGAAATGATCTTGGCGGCATTCCCGCAGAAATCGCCTACTGTGGGATTAATCTGGCCCAGCGCGATCTTCATTATTTATGAGTGTAAGGCTCAATACGAATGCGTGTCATGTGCGCGGGAGTTGAATCCCGGTGCGGTTCATCGGATGTCACCGCTCGGCTGTAAAAAAGAGAGGACGCCCGAAGGCGCCCTCAAACGGTCTCGCTGTTGATTACTGGGCAGTAACGTAAGCCGTCTGCATATAGGAAGCGCCCGCACTGTCCCACGCTTTGAGGGTGACGCGGTGAGAACCGGCTGACACGTTGATGTAAGTGTCCGTCTGGCTCAGCGCGTTCTTATACACAAGCGTTCCGTCCAGGTAAATCTGCATAGCGACAATCCCGATCGGAGAAGTTGCAGATCCCTGCACGTGCATCGAGAGCGGCACCACAGTGTTCGTCACCGGCGATTGCATCACCACACCTGCTTTGGTTGGTGCCTGGACCGTGATCGTCATTGGAGCGGTTGCTACAGACTTCACCGAATCGGCTGCTGTTGCCGTTACGGTATACGTGCCTGCAGAGGTATAGCTGTGAGAGGCAGTAGGACCGGCGGATTGCGTTCCATCACCCCAATTGATGTACGAACTGCCGATCGTCCCCGAAGAGGCAGAGACAGCGCCTTGCACGCTACTGCCAACTGCAACGCTCGCGGGAGTCACTGACAAAGACGCAACCAGCGGCGCGACTACTGTGACAGTGACACTCTGCTTATAAGCGTTGCCGAGCTTGTCCCAGAGCTTCACGACCACGAGGTGTACGCCGGGAGCTGCAGCAACCGCCGTATCCATCGAGCTTGCGTTGATCTGATAGACGAGGTTGTGATCGAGATAGATCTGCAGTGCATCCACGCCACTCGGAGCCGATCCACTCGCGGCTACGTGGATGGGAGCCCACACCGTGGAATTATTGAGTGGCTGGGTTACTGTCAATGCAGGAGCGGAGGTCACGCTCACCGTAGCTGTCGCCTGGGACTGCAGCTTCAAAGCGTCGCTCACTGTTGCTGTGACCGTGTAATTGCCGGTGTTCGCGTAGGTGTGAGAGGCCGTCGGACCAGCAGCAGTCGCGCCATCGCCGAAGTTGATCGTCGAGGTTAGAGCGCTGCCCTGCGGATCCGTCGAGGCCGAAGTGGAAGCGCTGACGGTCATCGGCGCGGTTCCCGATCCGGGACTCAGAGAGAGTCTTGCCACCGGAGGCTGCGGCTGTCCGCCTCCGCTGGTATATGTCGCTGCGGCCGACATGTGATTCAGAATCGAAGGCTTCCCTACTGCCTTCACATAGATCGAGTACGTCCCCGCATTGAAACCAAAGCTCGAGAGATCGAGCGAGTGCGTACCCGCTGGAAAGTCGCCCAGCGACATGAGATTCTGCCCGTCGCTGCTGATGAAAACCGTGTAGTGATCGAGCGTGCTCTCGCTGCCGGTGATGCTCCAGTTCAGCGTACTTCCGGAAACCGAAGCATTCACGCTAACGCAGTTATCGATTCCCGTTTCGATCTCGGTGCCTTCCTCGTAGTCGTTCCAAGTCACGAGTTGGAAGAAAGCAAGTTGATCAGCCGTGGACCACATGCTGTTCGCCTTCTGGAAGGTCGAGAGCCAGGTTTGCCCACACTGTTGCTGCATGATGCGGTTTGCACTCCACGACGCAAGCGTGTTGTTGAATCCCTTGTAAGAGGCTCCGAGCGGCAGTTTCGCCGGATATTGCTGGGCAGTGGAATAGAAGTTCGCGAGGTAGCTCAGCGACATCGGATCGCTCGAGGTAGCAGAAGAAGGTTGTACCCAGGAAAATCCGCCATTGGAGTACGACCGGCTGAATGCTCCGCTATTCTGAAATACGAACTGGAGATTCGACGGGGTGTTCGCCCGCACTCGCGTCCAGTCGATCGGGTAGGACTCAACCCCGAAATAGAACACCACAGGACTGCCGTTCCAGCGGATGTAAGCGGGAGAGCTGATGTAGGTCTGCGTGATGTAATTCAGATCGCTGATCAGCGCACCGGTAAGATCGCATCCGCTGGTGTTCGCGCAATTCTTGATTGCGCCGGCGTCCTCCATGATCGCGAATTGGAACGCGCCATTTCGGGACGCAGCTTCACTCGCCATCGCCAGCGTCGAGGCGTTTTCCTGCGATGCGTTCGGACCGTACCAGTCGATGATCACTCCGGCGATGCCACGGCTGATCATGTCATCGACCTGCTTCTTCACGTGCACCGGATCGGCCGAGTTATAGCCGACGTTCATGTGATAGCTCACGCCAAACCACGGCATGAAATGCGCATACATCGCAGTCGTCGAACCGTTGTAGAGCAGTGTGTTGGTCGGAACCTTGCTCACATTGCCAGGAGCAGCGTTTCCGTTTGTCTGCGCCTGGAATGTGGCCGCACCGCTGGTGTTATTGCCGGTTTCTGCGGCTAAGGTTGTGGTCGGGGTGATGTTGGTCGCTGAGAATGCCTGTACTGCGGACAGAAAAAGAGTAACGAGCCCAATGCGCAAGCGCACTACTGCCTCCGAGATAAGCCCGGGACCATCGGGACGCGTCTCGGCCTCGCGCCTGCTCTCCGGTTGTGAGTAGCTGGATTTGCGAGGATTTTAGGCTCTGCGAGCTGGAGAAGGATTCCGGTTTACTACTTAGTACCTGCTGCTAAGTGACCTAATCTGCCCACGACGCAGGTATCTCTATGCATCGAAAACGAAGGATTGCCAACGGAATCAGGTGTTTACGCTAGATTGAACCCCGGTACCGCGTTATCGGGTAACCGTACCTGAGTTACGCAAACAACTAAAATCGTTGAATTTGCCTCTAAGTGGATGGGAACTTCTACCCTCGAATGCGGGAAGGTTAAGATGTCTGCACAGACTCAGATGGAACCAACTTCCAAGATTCCCTCCGACATCAGTACCGAACTTCGCCGTTTGGCGCATGACCTGAGCAATTCGCTGGAGACGATCATGCAGGCGTCTTACCTGCTCAGCCAATCCAAACTGGATGAGACCTCAAAGCGTTGGGCTGGCCTGATCGATAACGCCACGCGCGATGCTGCCCGCATTAACCGCGAGGTGCGGGAAATTCTCCGCTCACGGAGCACCTAGCAAAACTCATTTCGTGATTTCGTGATTTCGTGATTTCCTGATTTCGTGATTTCGCGATTTCACCCAGCGTGTGTCTGGGATCCTGCTCTGATCGTTTCCGCGAGCAGCTTCGTATCGTCAGAGATAATTGCATCCGCGCCCAGATCACTGAGCCGTTCCATTACTCGCCTCCTGTTCACTGTCCAGACGAAGACCTGCAAGCCGGCCGAGTGAATTTCATCCATCACGTCCCTCGCCGCTAGACGCCAGTTCGTGATCACCGCGCGAATGGGCAACTCTGGCCATCTCCGAAGCTGCCGGAAGGTTTCACAAATCAGTCCAAGCGGAACGGCTCGGTCCTCAGATGCGACACGATGCAGCACTTCCGGAAGAAATGAAGAAACGATGTAGCTCTTTGCTCCCGCTTTGGCGAGCGCGCGCAAGATTGAACTGTGGTCGCCCGGCGCCTTCAATTCAACATCCAGGAACGCGCGGGAACCGTACTCGCGGATCACTTCTTCGGCATCGGGGAGGTTCAGCTCGGCAAACGTACGGCTGACGATACGTCGTCGTTGATGAAGTGCATCGTGGCAGACGACGCAGCGGAGGTCCCGGGTGTAGCGCACATCGAACTCAAATCCATCGCAGCCATGTTCCAAAGCGAGATCGAAGGCGTGAATCGAGTTTTCAGCGGCATATTTGCGCGCGCCTCGATGCCCGAGCAGCAGCGGACGAGAGTTCATTTCGGGACGCAGCCAGAGCTGTTGTGGAAATTCTGTGTACCACCCAGGAACTGTCGTCCTGAGCGCAGGAGGGCTCCCGCGCGTTTCCGGGGCCCCGCGAGCGCGGTGTTTGCGCTCGTGGGGCGGGAGCGGGAAACCGGAGTCGAAGGACCTTGTGTTTCCTCAATGGTGCCCATTAATTCAAAACTGCAGCTAGCCTTCCCAGACAAAGGCGTCGAAGATTCGCCGGGTATGAAAACCCAAGCGCCGATACAGTTCAACGGCGTTCCGGTTCCCTTCCGTAACCGTCAGCGATAGCTCTGTGAACCGGCGATCAAGCAAGCTGCGCAGGCACGCTCTCATCATCGAGCGAGCCAGTCCCTGTCCTCGAAATTCCGGCAGGAGACATACTTGCGTAACATGGCCAACGTCCTCACGCACTCGCGAGCACAGCAACATTCCCACAACGGCACGCGAAGGATGATGAACTGCTGTAAATGACGATGCTGGATCAAACGTTCCGCATCCGGGAAAACGGACGATGTTATTTAGGAATCGAAGCGAGCCGGCAATACTGCGGTACTGGTCGTTGATCTCGGAATCGATGTGGCCGGCATAAGCCTGCATGATAACGTTCGCCGCAGGTTGAAAATCCTGCTCTGCCCAGGGACGAAGCGTGATGTTCGCGAGATCGGGAGCCTCGAACACTGGCGCCGGACGTAGCGGCAGCGACATGAAAAGCCGCGGAAAGCGCCGAAAACCACGTTGCAGGAACGGCGAAGATGTTGTGCCCGCATCGTGAAGTAGCAATTGCGCTTCGATCCGGTGAATGCCTGGAGAGTTCTGCAGCGTCTCGGCAACATGATCCAGCAGGCGCGCTCCGAGATCGCGGTCTGCGCGCGTCGATGTGAACATGTCGCCCACTACTCCCTTACTGCCTTCGTAAACGAAGAACGAATAACCGAGAGTGCGTCCATCATCGACCGCCGCGTAACCCGGAAGGATCTTCGAATCGAGGTAGCGCAGAATCATCTCCGCCGAGCTTTGGTAGTCCCAGCTCATGCGCTCCGACCACAGCCGCGCCTCTTCCATCAGCAACGGACGAAGTTCCACCGCGCCAAAATGTCGCAGATCGATAATTTCCACGGGCTCACATTCCGCAACCTGGCGGACCTGTCTCACGGCTGCTGCGCTTCTGCTGTTTCTTAAAGGCAAAATCGTACTCCCCTGGAATCTGAAACGAGCCCTTGCCGCCGGGGCGAAAAGCCGGCTGCAAAAAGTCGGGAACCAGAGTCTAAGAGCAGTCCGGCCTTGGCGAAAAGCGTTTTCCGAAGCAGGAACCACGGCGTACAGCCGTAACCACTCAGCTTACCTTGTCAGAGAGTCACTTGACGAAACCCAGAGCACCTCCAAATGCTGCGGATTCTCCGCATCAGTGAACGGCGAACCAAAGGACACGAACTTCCGCGTCGGTCCCAACAATTTAGCGATTGCAGCATGCTCGCCTTCGCGGGCTACGAGAATGTGTTCACTTTTGGGAATCTCGCCGCGCTCGTACCGATCGACCGGCTCATCGAGATAAAAACCCAGACCATACTCGACATCTCGGCGCGCCTCAAAAACTGCAACAGGCCGAAATTGCGGGGGCACGTGCTGCTGCTCAATCTTCTCGATAAATGCTGCCACCTGACGACTGGAGTAAGCCTCGCCCAGAATGCGTCCTGAATAGTGCAGCAGGAAAAATACGCCCAAAGCTACTGGGACGATGGTTGTCCAGAGCAACATCCGCTGCCCGCGCCGCCTCACCAGAAAAAAGATGAAGCAGAATACCGCCGCTCCAATCGCGCTGGCATACGCAAGCGCTTCGGCAGGCGGAACCGATTTGGGATCGAGCACAAGATGTGGAACCAGCAGAACCGCCGTCGTCAGAAGCGCAGTCAGCAGCGCATGTCCGAACACCAGGCCAATGCGCATCGCCTGCTTTTTCCTTCGATGCAGATAGTCCGCAGTCAAAATCGTGCAAGGCGGAATCGCAGGGAGAATGTATCCCGGCAGCTTTGATTGGGAAAAGGAAAAGAATACGACGGGAAACAGAGCCCAGATCACCAGGAATTCCGGGAAAGAATCTCCAATCTGCTCACTCTCACGCGCTTGTCCCGGAGCAGAGCTGCGCCAATCGCGCCAAGTCTGTTTTATCGCTGAAACCAATGCCGTGATGCCATACACCGTCCACGGCATCAGCGCCAGTATCAGAACGGGAATGTAATACCAGAACGGCTGTCGGTGCTGAAAAAGATCGGTCGCGAAGCGTTCGAGGTTGTGTTGTAAAAAGAAGACCTTGAAGAATTCTTTGTTCGCCCTCTGGACTGCGATGTACCAGGGCAGCACGATCACCGAATAGATCACAACTCCCGGCCACCAGAACGTCTTCCACACCGGTCTGAAATCGCGCCGCACAGCAGCAAAGATCAGCACGATGAAAAACGCGAGTCCCGGCGCGACTGGTCCCTTGGCGAGGGTGCCGACAGCTAAGAAAAAATACAGATCGAAGAGCCAGAATCTCTTTCCCGTTTCGAACCACGCATACCAGCCCAACATGGCGAAAGCGAATGGCGCAGCCAATTGCATGTCGGTTGAAGCGCCGCGCGAGAAACCAATGATGGCAGCCGAAGCTGCGGTAATCAGCGCCGCTCCGAACTGAGCTCCGGGACGGAAGCGCCGCATGTGGAAATAAATGATTACGACGAGCGCCAGCGCAAAGGTCGCAGAAGGCAGGCGTGCCGCCCAGTCATGCACGCCAAAAGTCCGGAACGCGGCCGCAGCGCGCCAGTAGTAGAGCGCAGGCTTCTCCAGCCACGGACTCCCATGCAGCGTCGGGGTGACGAAGTCATTGTTCCGCAGCATCTCGCGCGCGATCTGCGCGTAACGCGGCTCGTCTGCGCCGGCCAAGCCAAAATTTCCCAAGCCGTAGAAGAAAAGAAGCAGCGACAGCGCAATGACAGTGGTGATCTCGACCACCAGAATGCGCAGATTGGATGTCCTGCTTTCGGGCATTATGTTGTCTTGAGTTTAGACGGTCGCTTCCGGCATGCGCCCGTGAAGCGGAGCGGCCCCGCGGAGTTGACTGAGAATAGCTTCCAAAGAAGCGGCCAGAGGTCCCGGGACAGCGCATCCGCTGGCGCAACTGTGTCCGCCGCCGCCGAAATGTTCGGCTATGGCTGCAACATTCACGCGGCCTTTGCTGCGCAGGCTCACCCGATACCGACCATCGGTCAGTTCACGAAAGAACAACGCGACCTCAACTCCGTCGATGCTCAACGCGTAGTTGACAATTCCTTCGCAGTCCTCTTCCAGGCCGCCGCTGCGTTCCATTTCGGAAAGCGAGATATGCATGTAAGCCAACGCACCTTCGCGATGCAAATTCGAAAGCGCAGCTCCGAGCAATCGCATCTTCGAGGTGGGGTTGGAGAAATAGACATTGTGCGCGATGTCCACCGGATTGGCGCCGCGTCTGACCAACTCCAAGGCAATCTCAAACGTATGAGCGTTTGTGCCGGCAAAGCAGAAAGAGCCGGTATCTGTCAGCACGGCGGTGTAAAGGCATGTGGCCATCTCTTGGGTGATCGGCACACCTGCACGACAGGCAAGACGAAAAATCATCTCTGCAACGGCGCACGCGTTGTTCTCGATCCAGTTCACGTGAGCGAATTCCCGCGCGCTGCTGTGATGATCGATATTGATCAGAAAACGCCCTTCAAGCCCAAGCACTCGAGTTCTCTGAATGCTGTCGCACTCGAGGATAACCGCAGCGTCGGGAGCATCTGAGGGAACCTCCGGCAAGTGCTCGATCACATGCGCGAACGGAAGACCGTTGTAAATCAGCGGTACAGGATCGCTCATCACCACGCGCGTCGTCTTCCCTAAATGGTGCAGCATCTGGTATAGCCCGAGCAGCGAACCGATCGCGTCACCATCGGGCCGCGCGTGCGACGTGAGCAGGAACGCATCGCGCTGTTGGATCTCCTTGAGCACCTGGTCGATCATGGTGAGCGTAACGAGCGGCCTCCGGAATCACGCGATCGGCATTTGGCATTCGACCAGCAAGCCTCGTCGCCTTTTCCGTAGATTCGCAGCTAAGCCGAAAACCGACAGCCTCTCTTAACTCTTTCTCTTCCTTTTTGTACGACCCAGCAGTTCGTCGATCCGTGAGGAATACTGCTCAGAGCGGTCGATCACGAATACCAATTCGGGAGCATGGCGCAATCCCATGCGCTCCGCGAGCTGATGTCGAATAAAGCCTTTGGCCGCGTTCAACCCGTCCAGGGTCTGCTCGGCTTCGTCATCGTCTCCGTCCACGCGAACAAAGACGCGAGCTGTCTTTCCTCCCGGCGCAAGCACCAACTCCGTCACTGCAGCAAGCCCAATCCGCGGATCGCCAAGCTCACCTTCGAGAATGAGATCGATCTCCTCGCGCAGTGCCTCTACCCGCCTCTCGCGCTGGTGTTTCGGAGGGCGCGGCTCAACCATGAAAAACTCCCGTTAAGATAAAACTCATGAGAATAACAGAGATTTAGCGATTTCGTGATTGTGTGATTTCGTGAATTGCAACGCGCATACCGCCCACCTTTGCCAGGAGAAACTGTCATGACACTTACATGCTTCGCCGCCATGCGGCACACTGGAAATTCGAAATCACACAATCACGAAATCGCGAAATCGCCAAATTCCCGATGACTCACTCCCGCTTAGTCGATGCCGCCGTATGCTGGTTACGCTCCAAGTACCGCTGTGGGATTGTTCTCTCCGAACAGAGCTGCGCCAGCGGAGAGACTCCCGACGCGATTGGATGGAAAGGCAAGAACCACTCCGTGGTCGTCGAATGCAAAATCTCAAGAGCAGACTTCTTCGCTGACGCCGCCAAGCCGTGGCGCACGCATCCCCAATTGGGACTCGGCTGCGAGCGCTTCTACCTCGCTCCCGCAGCGATGATCGCATCCGACGAACTTCCCTGCGGCTGGGGGCTGCTGGAACTTCGCGGGCGTGAGGTTCACGTTGCGCGAAAGTCAAAGAAAAACCTGCGCGGCGCAGAAGGGCTCGCCAACGAGATGAATCTTCTTCTTGCCAGCCTGCGGCGTGTAGAAGTTCGCATTGAGCCGCAGACGATCACTGACTTCCTGCAATGGAAAAACCGCATGGCAAGATACAACGGGGGAGCGCTTCCAGTAGGCATTTCTTCTGAGCACGAAGAAGCTAATTCATACCGCGCTCTCGATGCCCTCCAAACCGTGTCATCCTTCTATGAAAACAGGCGTACCTGTCCATAGGGATATTGCGGTGGAGTTGCGGACAGACTCCTATGCGTGCTCGAGGCACATAAGGTACGTCCGTGACCGGAGGCTCCATCTGAGCGACG